>JACCEB010300601.1_pt1 | contig 33306 bp, 29 predicted proteins | sample 7454761 | NCBI WGS metagenome assembly JACCEB01 (sample SAMN15323454, study PRJNA562643) | freshwater metagenome | isolation source: river surface water | place: USA:Blue River Watershed | collected 2017-08-18
ATTCGCGATGTGGCCTATGACGGTACATTAAATGTCACACTTGATGATTTAACAGTCATTGGTAAATCTGCTGGTGATGCCTTTGCATATGATGGTACAGGTACCATCATGATTTACGGTGGTGCAGCCTCTTCCATGGAAGTTGGTAAAGTTTACACGGTTTCTGGTATTGCTGAATGGTACTTTGGTCTTTGGGAAATTACAGGATCCACGGCAACTTTACAAGCAGATGATCAAGCTCAATATCCAACCAAAGAAACCGTTGATAGTGTCGATACCAAAGTTGCTTCCTTAGTTGCAGGCGGTAAACACCTTTCTGCCTTTGGTAATGCGGCTTCGGGTAATTTTGAACCGATTTATGCAAGTTTAACCGGTAGAGTTTATATGATTCCAGGCGATACGGGAAATTATAACACCTGGATTTTAGATGATGAAAATACTGCTGGATACGTTGCTGGATCCGCCTCTGGTGAAACCAAAACCCCAGCCAATGCGTTCATGCTTTACTACCAAACGCCTGACTTCAACTTAATCCGTCAATATAATGGAATCGTTATTACCATCGATGTCATTATCTACACTTACCGTTCCAATAATCACGCTTTCGCAATTTACTATATTGGTGGTCAGAATGGTGTTAGTGCAATCTTGAGCGATGAACAAAAGCAAACCATCGATGCAAATGCATTAAGCGTTCCTGCTACCATTTTAGAAGCCACAACGTTAACCTTACCAACTCAAGGACAAAACGGTTCGACGATTACATGGACTTCAACAAATAGCGCAATCATCGATCCAACCACTGGTGTTGTGACCATTCCAGAATCCGCACAAGCTGTCACCTTAACAGCTTCAGTTGTGGCTGGCGAATTAACACCGGTTGTGAAGACCTTTGTTGTTGTCGTTGGTTTACTCTCTAACACCACACTGAATAACTTCGATGCATTAGCTCTCAACACGATTGGATATTCAGAAGTCAAAGTTTTATGGAAAAATCCAACTGGATCGAGTGCTGGCAAGACCTTTGTTGTGGGTGACCAAACAGGATTTGCTTATGTCTTTAACAGCGCAGTTCTTAATATCAATGTTGGTGATTTTGTCGGTTTAAACTATAAAGTCGGTGCATTTAGAGGCTTAAATCAAATGACTGAAGTTCAAGTATTAGCTCCTAAAGCGGAAACTGCTCCAACAACGCTTGCTCCAACGGTTTGGGATGCGACTCAAGCAACATCCTATGCAACCGGAAGCAAAATATATGCGATGTACGTTACATTTAATGATGTGATTGGTTATCAAAGTGGTAACTTCACCAATGGATACTTACCAGGTTTCGGTGTCCGTGAAATTCAATTAAATGGTTCTACAAATGATCTACGTAATCAAAAATTTAACGTGACTGGTTTCATGATTGGTCGCAGCAGTGACGCGCCTGCTAGTAGAATCACTCTCCAAGTTGAATCAGTTTCAACTCCTTCTGTTCCAACTGATGCAGAAATCTTAGCATTAGCGACACAACGTTATGTTGCCCCTGTTGCCAATGCTGAATTAACAACCAATTTAACCTTACCCACAACTTATACTCCAACCGGAACTACCTTCGTTGCAAATCTTGCTTGGACTTCAAGTAACCCATCTGTTATTTCTAACACTGGTGTGGTGACACGTCCAGCCTCCGGGCAACCAGATGCAAGTGTAACCATGAGTTACGTCATGTCTGTGGGTGCGGAAGCAAATGCTGCAGTTGAAATCGCATATACAGTCAAGGCTGCTGAAGCGGTTGCAATTCAAACCTTATTTACGAATGATTTCGGTGCAGTAGCTAAAACTGGTTATGCTGCAGGTAATATTATCTATACTCCAACTGGCGGAACTGAAATTACCGCTGCAAAAGATCGCGTTCAAATTAATATTTCTGCGACTGCTCCACATACATCCATGGGCGCCTTCGCAGTCTTTGCTCCAATCAGTACAACAAGCACATCTTATATGGACATTAATTTTAGTGCCTATACAGGTGCGGGCAAGTTAGAGTTTGATTACTCAGTTTGGAGCACAACTGCCTATAGCAATTTGATTAATACAGCGATTGTTTCTACTGCATCATTAAAATTACAAAAGTTTGATGGATCAGCATGGGTTGACTTAGGCGATCCGCTAAATATCATCACGAACGTGAGTGCAACAGAATATAAGAAATCTTCATTTACATTAACTGGTGCTGCTCAGTATCGATTAGTTTATGCAATCTCTGGACCAGCACTAACTACCTCCAACACTGCATTTGCTCTGACGGTTGATAATTTAGTGGTTACAGATCGTTAATTCTTTCTTCTATTTTATTAAAAAGGGGTGAAATTATTCACCTCTTTTTTTATTTTTAGATATACTTTTAATGTGAAAATAAATTCATCCTTTATTAAAATATCAATATTTTTTATTTTTTCAATTTTGATTACCATTCCGACCATTACTTTCTCACAAGCGTCTAAGACTGTGGATTTTTTGAATCAAGAAAAGGAATATTTAAATAATTCACCTCAAGCCTTAATGGCGGCAACCGTCGTTGCCCAATCTCAAGGCGAATTAGATGCTTATGTCGTGAATAATGCCTTGCTAGATGAAACCTACGTGACTGGAGATATTTCCATGCGATTGGAAATCTTTGCAATAACGGCATTCAATGAAGATCGTCAAATCGATAAGTTTGCATTTTATCTAACGAACGTTTTGATTGAAGATAATTTAGCTATCAAAGATAACCAAGGAAATCTATCAATATTTATGAATCTTACTCTTAATCAATCCATAACTTCCTCAACAGAATTAACATATCGAATACCATTTGTGAGCGTTTACGATGTACAAAGTTATCTGATTTTCTTTGAATACAGTCAATGGCAAAGTTCACTCGAAACTCCGTTATTATTTGAATCGATATCCATAGAATATGAAGTTGAAAATGGTCTATTAAATTCAACTCTATTCATTCCCAATTCAACTTTTGAAAGTTTTCAGCTTCAAGATTATCAACCTTCGATTGTTTACCAAAACAACTATTTAACAAACGAAGACATATTTTATGATGCTAATTTAATGCTTCAATTTAAAAGTTTTTGGTACTATGATATTTATTTTCTAGGTGGTGAACTCACCATTCTTGCAGGCTTGTTTTGGTTTATTTTCATTTTCCCACTTCAAAAAAAGTCTAAAAATTCTAACAATCTATCCGCCTAATCGTTATAATAATCTTATGAAAAAAATCACAACTTTACTAACCATCTTTCTTTTAGCTTCTTGCGTATCCCCAAGCGATTCCTCGTCATCTATTTTGGATTCTTCTTCCAATAGTATCTCTTCCTCAGAACCAGTCGTTTTACCCAATCTTGTATTTTCAAAATTAATTACTGGGACTGCATCTCGTAACAATGTCATTGAGCTTTATAACGCTACTTCGCTGACAGTTGATTTAACAGATATTCGAATTGATTTCTATTCAAACGGGTCTTTAGAAGTGACCGCTAGCATACCCCTTGTTGGCATGATCGATGCGAATGATTACTACATCATTGGCAGTGCCAATCAAACCATCGAAAATCTAGATGTAAGTTTTGACTTAACCTACCAATCAGGATCACTACCTTATAACGGTAACGATTACTTAGCTTTGATGTACGAAGATTTACCAATTGATGTACTAGGATACTTGGGATCTGATTTAGATTATTCTAAAAATGTGACGATGATTCGATTAGGTACATTAGACCAATATCAAGCAAGTACTGAATACGATGATAATCAATTTATTCGATATATTCCTGATTATTTTAAAGGTTTAGGTAATGATGACCATCAAATCAAAACCTTTGAACAATTGTATGAAGGACCTCAGTTAGAAGATAGATATAAGTCACTACCCTATGTTGAAACCGGAAGCACGACCACTGGTGGTGGAGGTGCGGTTATCACCTATAACTCTTCTGTTGCAGATGGTGATACAGCTTTCTTTTCTAGTGGAAATGGTTTTCCAGGTGGTTCGGTGAGATATTACTACATCAATACACCAGAAGTAGATGGTAGCTATACAGATGCTGAACCATGGGGATATGTTGCGAGTAAATATCACAAAGAGTACATTATGAAAGATAAACAAAATTCTACATTTTACGTTCAATCCATTCCTGGCGGTGCACTTAAAGAAGTCAATGGTCGTAACTTAGGTCTTATTTGGGTGAATGGTCAGTTAGCGCAATTTCTTATCATCCGAGAAGGGTTATCTGAAAACGTAGGTTTAGCATATGGGGCGAGCGATCTTGCCTTAACCGACCGTGATGTCCCTTACTTAACCTTTTTGAGATTTGCAGAGCAACAAGCTCGTGAAAATGGATGGGGAACGAAAGGTTATCCTATTAAAGAAGAAGGAGAGAAATCTCCTGATTGGAATTATCAAGCTCAAGGTGGGGTTGGCGCATTGGCAACCACCAATCCAGTTTGGTATCCACATATCGAATTACCTTGGTAAATATAAAAACCCGCGATTGCGGGTTTTTTTATATCTTGGTGCAGGTAGGGAGACTCGAACTCCCATGGGTTACCCCATACGCCCCTCAAACGTACGCGTCTACCAGTTTCGCCATACCTGCGCGAATAGTATTATAACCAAACCCCTTGAAAATTAAAAGAAATTGAATAAAAAGTTCGCAAGTAGAAAATAGATTAGTAAGGTACTAAAGTCCACAATCGTCGTTAAAAAAGGCGAGGACATAACTGCTGGATCTTTTTTTAGTTTCAGCGCTAATAAAGGAATAAGACTTCCAAGCATTTTTGAAATAATAATTGAAATTAGTAAGGTTAAACTCACTAATCCAGAAATCCTGATTATAAATAACCACCAAGATGGTTCATACATGGTTATTCCCATGTCTAATGGCAATCGGATAAATCCTGTTGCCAATTCAAATAAAATAAAGGCAAAGGTAAACAGAGAGGTAAGTAATGCAGTGAAAATGGATACCTTTAATTCTTTACGAATTACAAATTGAAAGTCTTTTGCCGTAATTTCTTTAACTGCGATCGCACGAGTAATGATTGCTACGGATTGATTACCGGTATTCCCACCAGTATTCATGATGCCAGGAATAAATGCAGTAAGGATAACAACACTTTCTAAAATACCTTGGAACTGATTGATGGTAAATGTAGAAATCGCACCAATCACCATTAACCCTATAATCCATGGAATTGACTTCATCACAATCGCAGATGGTTTGATGAGGCGGTATTGATCATCAATAGGTTGGACTGCCGCCATCTTTAAAATATCTTCGGAGGCTTCTTTTTCAATGACATCCACGATATCGTCGATGGTGATAATTCCCACTAAATGTTTGGATTCATTTAAGACAGGAATTACGGATAAATCGTATCGCTTAAATAATTGAGAAACTTCTTCTTGATCGGTATGCACTTGGCAAAAAATGAAGTCTTGATTCATCACGTCTTTTACAAGTTGATTGGATTCATGAAAAACGACGTCTTCGATATAAATAATACCTTTTAGGAAACGGTTTTGATCGACAATAAAGTTTGAATAAATCGTTTCTTTATCTCGCCCTGTTTTTCTAATTTTTTCTAAAGCTTCTCCGATGGTGGAATTTTCGGGAATGGTGATGTACTCGGTTGTCATAATACTACCGGCAGAATTAGGTTTGTAATTGAGTAAAATATTAATTTCTTGTCGAAGAGATGGGTCTGCTACCTTGAGTATTTTTGAAACTAAATTAGCAGGCATGTCAGAAAGAAAATCAGCGATATCATCCTGGTAAGAGTGGTTTAAAAGTTCGATTAACTGTTTATCCGTGAAAATATGAATGAGTTTTTCTTGTTGCTCGGTAGATAGATGAGAGAATAACTCCGCTGTATGATCAGAATTACATGTTCGGAATATAAAAAGTAAATCTTCAGGGTGATCTAGGTGGTTAATGAGTGTGGCGAGGTCGATAATATGAAAACGATCAAATAACGCTCGAAGTTTTTTGACGTCTTTTTGTTTGAGATACTGATTTAATGTCTTAATTTGAATAAGTTTGGCCGACATACCTTACTATTTTACTCTACTTTCGTTAAAATGAAATCAATAGAATGCAAATTAACCAATTTAAACCAAAGGTGAGTCCATCAAGAACCCCTTCCATTTTTAATCTCATTTTTTTGGTTTTTTCGATTGGATTAGGTATCGTTATCTCATTTATCTCAATTTTTAATGATTTAGAAGCTTTTGATTGGCGAAACTTTTTTATGTTTGAACAGACATGGTTAAACGATGATGTGATGTTAAGTATTTCATTCTTGATGTTTACGATTATCGTTATGAGTAGTGGTATTCGATTTCATATCTTGCTTAAGGATCAAGACAATAAGATCAGTTTTTGGCAAAGTTTACGTTTTGGAATTTTAGCTAGATATTATGTATTAATTACACCATGGGGGTTAGGATCACAACCTATTTTGATAGGTCTAATGTACCAAAAAGGTATCACAATTGGAAAGGCAACTTCCACCGTGATGATCGACTTGTTATTGATGAGACTAGCGATGAGTTTGATTGCTTTGATGGGTTTAATTTTCTTTGGAACCTTGATAAATCCGACCTTGCTAATCTTCGCATGGATTGGTTTTGGTTTTACATGTTTATTTCCTGTCATCTTAGTGTTAGCATCGTTGAGTAAACCAATTGAAAGTTTGATTCTCAGTTTTATCAAACTATTTTTTCCTAAACAAAGTCAAACTTGGAATTTTGCAATTTCATCAAGTCTTACTCAATATAGAATCGTCTTTCAAAACTATCGACATCAAAGTCATAAATTATGGATGGTTTTGTTATTTTCTTTGGTTTCACAAATTGCATTGTTGAGCACGTCGTTTTTCATATTAAGCACCTTTCCTCAAACCAATTTGAATCAAGCAAGTATGGGATTCAATTATGTGAATGTGTTGATGATGATGGCACTGGCAAATGTCGTATTGGGTATTGCCCCCACATTAGGAAGTGCAGGGGCGGCAGAATTTACTTTTACAACAGTGTTTTCAGTTTTTATAACAGGGCAATTCCTTGTAATTGCCATTTTTTTATGGCGATTTTTATTATTTTATATTTGGCTCATCTTAGGGGTTTCCTTTACGATAATTGAACAATTTAAATTGCAGAAAAAAATGCAACAGAAACAATTGAATCTCACCTTACCTTTAAAGGTATTTATCTTTAATGATGGTTTTTTTCCTCTCATTGATGGTGTTGTAAGAGCAGTTGATGCTTATGCACGCTATTTAGTAAGTCAGGGGATTGATGTCACAGTGGTCGTACCTTTTAAGGGTGATACCACAAAGTATCCTTATCGTATTTTGCCAATTCCACAAATTAAAATACCGCGTGTTTTTTATCCAATTCCATATGGATTTAACCGTCGCAAAATTATGCAAGCAATCTCTTATGAAGGTCCCACGATTTATCATGCACACACACCTTTTTTACTTGGTCATTTTGCTCTTAGAATGGCTCATAAAAATAAAGTTCCACTTGTGACAACTATTCACAGCAAATATTATGATGATTACTATGCTGCAACAAAAAGTAAATTTTTAGCCAACATATTGAAGTATTTTACGATTCGTTATTTCTCAAAATCAAATGCCATATGGACTGTTTCAAAGGCAACGGTCAATACGATCAAGGAATATGGATTACATGATCGATCGATTAAAGTCATTACCAATGGAACAGATATCGAACCCATTCCAAATGATGAAGATGAAATCATTCAATTAAGAAAAACATTTGGTATTCGCTTGAATACGAAAACAATTTTATTTGTAGGTCAATTAATTTGGCAAAAGAATCTAAAACTAATCCTAGACACGATTAAAGAGCTTGATAAAACAGAAGATAGGTATCAAATGATCTTGGTTGGAGAAGGTCGTCATGAAAAAGACATTAAGCAATATGCCAGAGATTTATCAATTAAATCCCACTTGATATTCACTGGGAAAATATCAAATTATAAAACTCTTTCTGCTTTATATTCTCTTTCTAATTTATTCTACTTTCCTTCTGCTTATGATAATGATCCACTTGTACTCAAAGAAGCGGCTGTTCATGGCTTACCTTCGTTAGTATTGAGCGAAACCTCGATTGCTAACCTAATTTCTAATAATGTAAATGGATTTGTAGAATCGGGTAGTGCTAGGGAATTTTCAAATAGAATTTTACAAATTTTAGCGAACCCTAAAGAACTCAAATTGATTGGTGCTAAGGCTAAAATTGACCTCGTTATACGCTGGCCAGAAACATTAATAGACTTAATCAAGAATTATCAAGAAATCATCAATCATTACTACTCTAAATAAAGAATCATATATAATGTTGAAGGTAAAAAAATGAAAACAATTTTAATTGAAACATCTGCACGTCACATCCACCTTACGCAACAAGACTTAGAAATTCTATGTGGAAAAGGTTTTCAAATGCAATCTGTCAGACCTTTATCTCAACCAGGTCAATATGTTTCGAATGTACGATTATCACTCGTTGGTCCAAAAAGAACATTTGAAAATGTCGTTGTATTAGGTCCAGTAAGACCGGCGTCACAGGTCGAAGTATCTGCTACCGAAGCAAGAATGTTAGGCATTAATCCTCCAGTTCGTGAATCAGGAGACATCCAAGGTTCAAGTCCTATCACGATTCTTGGTCCTAAAGGGCAAATTCAGTTAATGATTGGATGCATCATTGCTAAACGCCATATTCACATGACGCCTGAAGATGCGAATACTTTCCAGGTAAAAGATAAGCAAATCGTTTCTGTGAAGGTTGCCTCACCCTCACGATCATTAATCTTTGGAGATGTCATTATTCGCGTAAGAAAAGATTTTTCACTTGCAATGCACATTGATACCGATGAAGCAAATGCTGCCGGCTTAAATGGTGATACGCAGGGAGAATTAATCAAGTAGATTGCTTTTATTTTTACGTGTATTTTTGTATAATATTATTAAGGCCATATCCCGACACTGTGTAGACGAACCGACCACAGTAGCAACTCTAGATTTCTAGTAAGTGCTGGTTCAAGCAGAGTTCCACCTCTGAACGATATGAGCGAAAGTCGTACACACTTTCCATCGTGGAAAGTTTTTTTATTCAAGGAGGATACATGAATGAAAGAAGAAATGGTTTTTACCTCGGAAGCAGTTTCTGAAGGTCATCCTGATAAGGTTTGTGATCAAATTGCCGATGCAATTTTAGATGCTTGTTTGGCCCTTGACCCCCAAGCACACGTTGCCATAGAATGTTTCGCCGCTAAGCAAAAACTACTTATTGGTGGTGAGGTAAGATTTTCTTCACCAACCATAAAAAGACCGGATATGGTTGCGATTGCTAAGCAAGTGATGAAAGAAATTGGATATACCGATCCCAAATTAGATTTTTCAATCAATGAAGTTCAAGTATTTGATTGGGTTCAAACACAATCAGAAGACATCAATCAAGCGGTGACAAAAGCTGAAACGACCGCAGGCGATCAAGGTCTCATGTTTGGTTTTGCTACGGATGAAACAAAAGGAAAAATGCCATTAGCCATTGTCCTAGCTCAAAAATTAGTTAGAGTGGCATCTAGACTTAGAAAACAAGGTCAATTTCCTTATGCAAGACCTGATATGAAATCGCAAGTCACAATTGCATATTCAGGTAAAAAAATAAAGGTTGATAAAGTTGTCATGTCCATTCAACACGATCCCAAGACTCCCTTTTCAGAATTTAAAGAGTTTATATCTGAAAAAATAATCAAACCAGTTGTTCAATCATTTAACTTAAATTCTGATTATGAAGTTTATATCAATCCATCCGATCGTTTTGTCATTGGTGGTCCTGCTGGTGATACCGGTTTAACGGGTAGAAAAATCATTGTCGACACATACGGTGGGTATGCGCGACATGGTGGTGGCTCCTTTTCTGGTAAAGATGCCACAAAAGTCGACCGATCGGGCGCATACTTAGCACGCTATATTGCTTTAAATTTAGTTGAAGCAGGTGTGGCAAAAAAAGTAGAAGTTCAAATTGCTTATATTATTGGACAAGCCAATCCAGTTTCCTTAACGTTATTTACATTTGGAACCTTGAAAAAAGGATTAACTGAATCAAAGGTTCTGCAAGTTGTTAAAAAGGTATTCTTTTTTAAACCTGGTGAGATTATTCAACGTTTCTCTTTAAATCGTCCAACTTTTAAATATCGAGATTTAGCAATATATGGACACTTCGGAAGACCTGATTTAGATGTTCCTTGGGAAAAAACTGATAAAGTAAGTGAAATTCAAAACTTATTATTTTAATAATTAGCGTTACCACTACCTTATTCAAAGTAAACTTGAGATAATATGATTACAAGGAGTGGCATATGAAATACCAAATCGTCGGTAAGAATATTGACGTTACCAGTGCTATTTCGAATACGATTCAAAAGAAGCTCGATCATCTTAATAAGTTTTTCGTTATCAAGGACGATGTAACCTGTCGAGTCGTGGTTCGTTCTTATAAAGTTGGTGCGAAAGTTGAAATTACGATTTTTACGCCGATGATGGACGTGAGAGCTGAAGTCAAAAACGATGATCTTTACGCTGCAGTTGATTTAGCTTTAGATAAACTAGACAATCAACTTCGAAAATTAAAGACACGCATCAAAAGTTATAAACATCCAAGTTTAGGTGAATCGATTATTTTGGACGCCATAGAAAACGAAAAAGTTCAAAGCAAAAAAGATGAAGTCGTCCGAACAAAGTCCATCTTTTTAAATCCGATGACGATGGAAGAAGCGATTACAAGAATGGAAGCTTTAGGTCATAACTTCTTTATTTACCTAGACATCGAAGATAAACAAATCAGCCTTCTATATCATCGACAAGATGGTGGTTTTGGTTTAATTCAAGCTGAAAATAAATTACAATAAATCATGCCAAAATTGTTCGCGATTGATTTAGATGGAACCTTATTCTATCCAAAGAAAAGGATTCGCTTAGTATCCAAAGAGAATGTTGCATTCATAAAATTTGCCATTGCTCAAGGTCATCAAGTCGTTTTTGTCACGTCTAGAAATCGTCAATTCGTTGAAAAAGTTTTAAAGCAAATTAATGTAGATATTGATTTTGTATGTCGAAATGGCTGCATGGTTGTCCACAATCATCAAGTTATTCTTGATCAATCGATGACGTCCAAAGATGTAGAAGATGTAACGCAATATATTCAAAATAGGCATCCACGATTTATGTTTTCAATTGATACCAAAAATGAATCCAATATTGTCTATACATCCAATTATGTTTGGTATTTAGATTTAATTTATCGTTTATATTATCTTTTACAAGGCCGGTATCGTGAAGCTTATAAAAAAGATAATGCTTATTTCATTAAACAAGTCAAAGGTGACGCTATCATTCAACGCTTGTTGATTTATTTTGGCATCAGTAAAAAGGGCAAAAAGGTAGCCTTAGAAGAAAGTAAAAAATTAAAGAAGAAATTCCCTCAACTTGAAATTGCTTGGATTAACGGATTGATTGAGGTGGCTACGTTAGGGACCAATAAAGCAACCGCTTTAAAATTATTGATTGAAAAGAAGGGCATTCTACCAAAAGATGTCATTGTCGTCGGTGATTCTGGTAATGATATTCCGATGTTTAAAGCATTTTCTCAAAGTTATTGTATGGATCACGCCCATCCTGAAGTCAAAAAGTATGCTAAACATTTAATTAAAAGAGTTTATAACTTAAAAGAAATCATCAAATGAATTCAATTGAAATTCTCTGTTAAAATTGCTAAAATCTCAATAGGAAAATATCATGACCAACAATAAAAAAACCCGTTTAACTTTGCCACAACAAATTTGGGGTGGTTTATCATTACTTCTCTTAGTTTCAGGTTTAGGCCTTGCCATCCTGGGATTTCTTCGTGATTTAATCAATTTACCTTATGATCAAAATTGGATTCGAATTGCCGAAAACGCAATGAATGAATTTCTTTCCACTAATTATTCATGGCAAATTTGGGGAAGTTTATTCATGGGTCTCGGTGCCCTTATCTTTGGACTTTTAATGCAACGACTTGCTAGTGAAGAAGAAAAACAACTGGAAAAATCTCAACGTCGCGCGCAACGTTTACAAGATGCTAAGATTGCTGAATAGGCAATCTTTTTTTTCGATAACACAATGAAAACTCGTTATTACAATGGTCGCTTTTATACTTTAATGAAAGATCAACCTTACGTTGAAGAAATGTGGGTTGAAAATGGAAGGATTGTTCATTTAGGTCACCATCGGCAATGGAAAGCACAAGCCTCAATTGATGTGCAAGGGTGGATGGGTTTACCTGGCTTGGTTGATGCCCACTTACATATTTTAGGATATGGCGAAAAACTTACACTTCTGCAATTAAATAAATCTATCGATAAAAAAGAAATCTTAAACAAGATTCGTACACATCTGAAAGGTCCATTCTTATATGTGCAAGGGCATGTAGAGCAGAATTTGACGAAGCATGACCTTGATAAACAATCCTCAACAGTCCCCATTTTACTGAGACACGCGGATTATCATGGTGCGACGGTCAATCAAGCTTTATTAAATCGAATTGGGTTAGAAAACCACCCTACTGGTATTCTGCACGAGGCTGATGCGATGAAAGCAGTTCAAAGCATACCCAAGTATAAAAAATCTGAACTTACTTCAATGATTGTGCGAGCGATTAAGCAATTACAGGCCTATGGGATTACTGGTGGGCATAGCGATGATCTTTATTATTTTAATGGTTATAAAGAAACCTTAGAAGCTTTTGAAGATGCATTAAAAGTCGTTCCTTTCCGAACCCATCTATTAATTCACCATCAAGAATTAGGTCCATTTCTTGAAAGTAAACGCCCCTGGTTAAATCAGAATCCATATTTACAATTAGGTGCCATTAAAACCTTTTATGATGGTACGATTTCAAGTCAAACAGCGTTGATGTCGCATCCTTATCAACATACCAATACCTCTGGAGAAAGACAATTTAGTTTAAAGGATTGGGAAGCTTTATTAATTCGCATACGAGAAGCAGGATTACCGATTGCAATTCATACGATTGGAGACCAAGCCTTGGATGAAGTTGCAGATTGGTTAACAAAATATCCTGTAAAAACTGGTCTACATGATCGGATTATTCATGCTTCATTTGCAAAAAAATCCACCATTCAAAAATTAAAAAAGCTTTCCTTGATCTTTGATATCCAACCCCAATTTATGTCGTCTGATCTTCCTTGGGCATTAGATATGATTTCACCAAAAACAGAACTCATTTATCCTTGGAAACAATATCATCGTGCCAATCTTGTATTGTGTGGTAGTAGTGATGCACCCGTGGAAATTCCTAATCCACTTTTAGGCATCAAGGCTTTAACCCAGCGTATCAGTGATCACAACCAACAAGTTTATCAACCTGAAGAAAAACTAACGATGCTTGAAGCGATTAAACTTTACACCATCGGCGCGAATGCACCCACTTATGATTTAGCCCATCGTGGAACTTTTAAAGTTGGAAATTTGGCAGATTTTACGTTTTTTAGTCAAGATTTTTTACAAGATGAAACGACACTAAATACCACAGCAGTGATGATGACTGTGATTGATAATCAAATTGTTTATCAAAAAACTAAATAATTAAAAGCGACAATGCCATAACGGCCATGCCACCGATTAATCCAAGAATGGATAAATGGTGATGACCATATTTTTCAGATGTAGGTAGTAATTCATCTAAAGATATGTACACCATAATGCCAGCGACAAATGGAAAAATTACACCGAAGACACTTGTGGGTAAAATCGAAGAAAATATTAAAAATCCAATTAGCGCACCGATGGGTTCTGCTAAACCAGATAACAAAGCTAGGTTAAAGGCTTTCACACGATTTTTTGTGGCTTGATAAATAGGAAGGGCAATTGCAATTCCTTCCGGAATATTGTGAAGCGCGATCGCTACCGTAATCCCTATACCCAATCGAACATCTTCTAATGCAGCATAAAAGGTCGCCATACCTTCTGGAAAATTATGCAATGCAATCGCAAAAGCTGAAAATAAACCCATTCTCATTAAACTTGAGGTTTGATTTTTTTCCTTAATTTCGTGAGGATTTTGTTCGTGAGGTATAAGTTGATCAATCAATAAAATAAAAATGATGCCAACAAAAAAACCTCCGATTGCAATCCATTCACTAACAGAGGAGGAAAAATTTTGATTTAGTGCTACTAAACCTTTGGGAATAATTTCAAGGAATGAAACATAAATCATCACACCAGCTGAAAAACCTAAGCTTGAAGCAAAAAACTTAGCGTTATTTGCAAGTTTTGTGAACGCTAATAATCCACCAATACCAGAGGCTAATCCGGCAAACAAGGTCAACAATAAGGCAAAGATGATATTCACTTTTATATTTGGCGGAGAAAGAGGGATTTGAACCCTCGCGCCCGGTTAAGGACCTACAAGCTTTCCAAGCCTGCCCCTTCAGCCTCTTGGGTATTTCTCCGTGATAATGATTATAACAAAACTTACCCAATGGCAACACCAATAAGTGTTAAAATATCGGAGATGAAACAAATTACCATCACCGCTCAAACTGCGAACCAAAGAGCTGATAAATTTATGCGAAAATGGCTAAAAGAAGCACCTTTGTCATTTATCTATAAATTATTCAGAAAAAGGGACGTCAAAATTAATGGCAAAAGGATTTCGATTGAGTATATTTTAAAAGAAGGCGACATCCTTGAAGCTTACGTTCATGATGATCAATTACAAGATTTTACAGTTCATCGACGCTATCAAAAAAAGTTACTCGAATTACCGATTGTTTACGAAGATGATCATTGCATGATGATTCATAAACCCAAAGGATTACTTGTCCAAGGTGAAGATGATACGCGCCAGCATACCCTAACCGAAATGGTCATTGAGCATCTCTATGCAAAAGGAGAATTTGAACCTAATGAGCCTGGATTCACTCCTGCTCCAGGGCATCGTTTAGATCGTAATACCAGCGGTTTGGTTCTATATGGAAAAACCATCGAAGGGTTACAAGCGTTGCACCGATTATTTAAAGATAAAGAAGATATGAATAAGCAATATCTTGCTTTAGTCGTCGGCCAGTTAAAAGGTCAAGGTAAAATTGATTTACCCCTCGTAAAAGATGATGCTAAAAAAATGGTGTTTATTGCCAACCGTGATCAACAAGGATTATCTGCTTTAACAGAGTATGAGGTCGTTAAAGATTACGGAAACTTCACGTTAATCAAAGTCCATTTAATTACAGGAAGAACCCACCAAATAAGAGTGCATATGCAAGCGATACAACATCCGATTGCAGGAGATCGAAAATATGGTGATTTTAAGGCAAATAAATGGTTGTTGGAACAATATAAATATGAACATCAATTTTTACATGCGACCGAATTAAGTTTTGGGGAAATTTCAGGTGTTCTAAAAGGTTTATCCAATAAAACCTTTACAATTAAATTAGATAGAACAGAAGAAGAATTATTGGTAAAATTATCTTCATGAAAACCACTCCGAATTCGCAATACCAACATTGGCTTAATCATCCTAAAATGGCTGCTAATTTAAAATTACAATTAAAGGCATTTAAGCCTGAACAAATCGATGATGCATTTTTCAAAGATATTGAATTTGGAACTGCCGGCATGCGAGGCATTATGGGTTTAGGGACTAACCGAATTAATGAATTCACCATTAGGAAGGTGACAGTTGCTTATGGTTTGATGCTTCGCCAACTCTATCCAAAATCATTACAAAGAGGGGTTGTCATCGCCCATGATAATCGGCGAAATGCAACTTCCTTTACCACGCTTACTTCTCAAATTCTCAACGAAATGGGAATTCATACGTATATCTTTTCAGAACTCGTACCCACACCGTTATTATCCTTTGCAGTGAGGCATTTAAATTGCTTAGGTGGCATTATGCTAACTGCTTCCCATAATCCAAAAGAATACAATGGTTACAAAGTTTATGATGAACAAGGCTGTCAGCTTGTGCCCTACAAAATTGAAACACTCATCGATATACTTTCAACCTTACCAGAACCTTTAGAAGTAACCATTCCTACTTTTGAACCTAAAGGAAAAATTAAAACCGTTCGTGAAGAAGTGGAACTTACTTATCTTAAAATGGTTAAGTCTTTACAGATTCAACCCAATTTAAAAAAACATGAATTTAAAATCATTTTTTCCCCTCAACATGGCGCAAGTTATCGGATCCTTCCTTCATTATTTCGTTCGCTAGGATATGATGTGTTTGTCGTTCCTGAACAAAGTCAACCTGATCCTGATTTTTCCGGAACATTATCTCCAAATCCAGAAGAAAAATTAGCTTATGAAAAGGCAATTCAATACGCTCAAAAGTCTAAGGCGGCGTTAGTTATGGTCGCCGATCCTGATGCTGATCGTGTTGGTTTGGCGTACCGAGATATCGCTGGCCATTATCAATTACTAGATGGAAATCAATCTGCGGCTTTGCTAATTGAATACCTTTTATCACAACGTCAAAAGTTACAAACCTTACCTTCTAATGGTGTTATTTATGACACGATTGTAACGTCACCTCTTGGTCGAAAAATTGCCAAGCATTACAAATTAAAGACTGAAACTTTTTTAACAGGATTTAAATTTATTGGCGATCGAATTGAATTTTATCAACATCACGCTGGGCCTCAATTCATCTTTGGTTATGAGGAATCCTATGGTTGTTTGATTGGTGATTTTGTTAGAGACAAAGATGCCATACAAGCTCTCACACTTTATGCAGAAATGGCACTTTATCATTCTTTAAACGGTATTGATTTAGGTCAAGCTCTCGATCGGTTATATCAAACCTACGGGTATCACCTTGATAAACAATTTTCATTGAGTTTATCAGGGGTCGAAGGCGAACATTTTCTTAACCAATTGATGAATAAAATTCGTCAAACACCATTTAAGCCATTTCAGCAATATAAAGTTGTATTGTTTGAAGATTACTTATCCCAAGTTTCTAAAGATGATAAAGGGCATGTTTCAGCGATTGCCTTACCACAAGCAAATGTAATTAAACTTAATTTCAATGATGGCTCAAGTATTGTGGTACGTCCAAGTGGAACAGAACCAAAGTGCAAATTTTATTTTTTAATCAATGGGAAAAGTTCACTTGATGTTCAAACCAAACTAAATGAATATTTACGTACTTTTTCTTTGTTCTATTTAAGTGAAGATAAACCTTTAAAATAACGTTGTAACTCATCAATGATGCCATCATGTTGATTATCTTTTTTTGTTAAAAATTTTCCATACTTTTTAATATGGGAATCTGCATTTTTCATCACATAACTTATCGATGCAAGTTGTAACATCTCTTTGTCATTTTCGGCATCACCAAAACTCATAAAGTATTTTCTCGGGATACGATATTGTTTTAACAAGGATAATAAGGCTGAACCTTTTGATATATGTTGGTAATAAATTTCGCAAAATTGAGAAGAACCCCAAAAGCGAACTTTTAAGCCGGAATGCTTCTTCACAGCCTTAAAGACCATTTGGTCAAGCTTTTGATTTCGCTTTTTAACTTTAAGAATCATCGTCATTGGATTTTCGTTTAAGGTGTTTTCAAGTGGACCATAAATGATGTTCATATTGTCATGCCAAAAAAAGGATGCGAGATTTTTTTCTTCTTTTAATAACCAAATATTGACGTTTGTTTCGCACATCACATTATCGAGATGATCAACACCTACATCTAAATAAATTTGTTTCACGACTTCTTGCGGGAAAGCAAAACTAGATGTTTTAAATGTTGAATCAGTTGGATTGGTCACATATGCACCGTTATAGCAAACCATGGGGGTGTTCAAACCGAGTTGTTGATAATACTTAATAAATGAGCGATAGGGACGACCTGTCGCCAAAACAATGACGTGTTGCTCCTTGATACGTTTCAAATACGTGAGCGTTGCTTTTGAAATTTTTTTATCTTTATTGAGAAGCGTTCCATCTAAATCTAATGCAATTAAATGCCGAGGAATTACCATAAACCTACTGCTTTCTTAACGCGTTGAAGAGTTGCATTTGCGACAACTTGAGCTCTTTTTGCACCTTGATGTAGCACATCATTAACAAGTCCAGAAACCATCACTTCTTGATATCGTTTTTGTAATACTCCTATTTTTTCAATGACGACATCTGCGACTTTTGCTTTAAAGGCCCCATACGTTAATCCTTGAACACTTAACACGGTTGCATCCATAGATTGTTCGGATAAAGAAGCAAGAATACTAAGCAGATTACTAATGCCTGGTTTAAGTTTTTCATCAAAACGAATCGAAGTTTCTGAATCGGTAACCGCTGACATTATTTTTTTACGAATACTGGATAAATCTTCTTTTAATTCAATGTTGCCTTTTGGATCTGATTTTGACATCTTTTTGGTGGGATCTGATAAGGACATTACTCGGGCCCCAGTTGAACCAAGTTGAGCCTTAGGCATGACTAAGATATCTCCAAACCGATGATTAAAACGTTGCACGAGATCACGTGTTAGTTCTAAATGCTGAACTTGATCTTCGCCAACCGGTACGACTTCAGCATCATAAAGCAAAATATCACTCGCCATTAAAACTGGATAGGCAAATAATCCTAAACCAATTGCAGAATCTTTCAATTGTAATGATTTTTCCTTAAATTGAGTCATTCGAGATAATTCACCCATGTAGACAAAGTTTTGTAAAATGGCATTCAATTCCGCATGTGCAGAAACGTGTGATTGTAAAAAAATTGTACTCAAATTAGGGTCTAACCCAGCAGCTAAATAAAAAGCAGCAAGATCTATAGTATTTTCCTTTAAAGTTTGGGGGTCTATAGGAAGGGTTAAAGCATGTAAATCTGCAATAAATAAAAAAGTTTGATATTGAGATTGAAAACTTGGAAAGCGCTTTAGCGCACCAATATAATTACCCAAAGTAAGCCCGCCGGTTGGTTTGATACCACTAATCATTCTTGCCATATTGAATATCTTTTATCTCTTTTCAAATCATTTTAGCAAATCCAATGTAAAGTTTCGATAATGATTAGGCAAATAGTACCCAAAGGGGTATACTAAATCTAGGTTAAAAAAATGGTCAGGATTTATACTTCTCCGAGCTGTTCAAGTTGCCGGAAAGTCAAAAAGTGGTTTGAATTAGAAGGTATTCCATTTGAGGAACGTAATATTTTTTCTGCTACTTTAAATGAAACTGAATTGAAAGAAATGTTAGAAAAATCGGAAAACGGCACTGAAGATATCATTTCAACCCGAAGCAAAGTAATCAAAGAGCAAAATTTAGATGTTGAAAACATGTCTATTTCTCAATTAGTCGTATTTATACGTGAGAATCCTTCGGTACTCAAACGACCAATTATGGTTGACGATCGACGCATTCAAGTTGGTTATAATGAAGAAGAAATACGGACATTTATTCCAGTTTCCAAACGACAATCCTCATTTAAAGAAAAAACGATCAATCCTTTAAAAAAAAAGACAGTTGATTTTGATTCAAACGAAAAATAGAGAAGATTATTTTAATGTTTTAATCGCTCGCGCATATTTAGAAATGTAGTTTGCTTTATAAACGATATTGGCTTTTTCGCATAATAGCTTAAGCGTTTCGGCAGCATTTTTTAAAGAAGATTCTTCACTTTCAATTTCAAAGTCGACTAGTCCATGATAATGATTTTTATCTAAAGAAACATGGCGACCCTCAAATGTCGTTTCATATCGATCGGTTGTTAAAAAGGTAATGATTTTTAAGGTTGAAGTCACAAATCCAAACATTTCTAAAAAATCTTTGATCAAACCTGAAGGAAAAATCGATTTGTGTTGCAAGGCTAAATAGGCTTCTCGGGTGATTTGCTGGTTTTTTTCAAGTGTTCCCTCTGCCATGGGTGACTTTAACGTTAAAGTATAAGTTTGACCAAGTTCACGAATTCTTAGCGCAAAACCATAACCTCTTAAAGATCCTTTTGGATCATCGACATAATAATTGGTTTGAGTCACTTTCATCTTTTCATCGATTTGAAGTAAAGACTTTAATTGATTAAATTCTTTTTCATTCACTAGGATTTTTGCTTCGATTTCAATGTTTGTTGACATAAAGGTCCCTCGTTTAAAACTCTCTTCTTTTATATGATAAAATAAATAACAGCAATATACCAAAAGAATATGAAATATACATTCATGGTGAGAGAAGATGATCAATCCAAGATGATCGCCAAGAAATTGGAGATTAAACTTAATGCTGCTGGTCATTCACAAGATACTCAAAAACCAGAAATTGTTATCTTTATTGGTGGAGATGGTTCTTTCTTAAGGTCTATCCAAACATATTTATCAATTTTAGATCAGGTTATTTTTGTTGGAATTCATACTGGAACACTTGGTTTCTTCTGTGAATTTTATCCTGAGCAATTAGATTTACTCGTTAAATCCATTCCTCAAATGCGCCGACAAAGTGCAGTTTATCCATTAGTTGAAATTTCTCTGATTGGTAAGAAGACCTCAACTTATTATGCCGTGAATGAAGTGAGAGTTGAGAATCCTTTCCATACCTTTGTCACTGATGTTTTAATTGATGATCAACACTTACAAACCTTTAGAGGCACGGGACTCATCGTCGCCAGCACCTTAGGTAGTAGTGCATACAATAAAAGTTTAGGTGGGGCCTTGGTGGATGTTTCAACTGCAAGCTTACAATTAACGGAAATGGCAACGATACAAAATAATGCATACCGATCGCTTGGTAGTTCACTTGTGCTAGATGCGAATCGCACGCTCACTTTTAAAGGTGATTTTAAAAAAGCTATTTTTGGTTATGATTATCTTTTAGTAAATCCAGAAGAAGTGGTTGAAAAGGTAAAAGTTAAAACAAGTAAAAAGACCTTTCGACTATATCACCAACAGCAACATCCTTATTTTGATACCCTAAAGAAAACCTTTGTCAAAAATATTTAAATTTAAGAACCACGGTTCATGATCACTGGAATAATCATAGGATTTCGTTGAGTTTTAATAAATAAATATTTGCCAACAACTTCTTTGATTGTGTTCTTTAATTCCGAAAAAGAAACGCGGTTCTTCATCAATAATTTCAATCTTTCTTCAAGTTTAAATTCTGCATTTTTCAACATATCATTTGCTGATTGAAAGACGAAACCTAACGCGGTAATGGTTGGTTTAATCAATAGTTGATTATTTTTTGCATCAATCACCACAGACACTGAAACAACACCATCATCGGCGAGTATTTTTCTATCACGAATGACGGCAGTTGATAATCCGTTGATGTCTTTGCCATCGATATAAACAGCTTCGGCAGGAACTTGTCCACCTCGAGTGATTTGATGATTTTTTAACACCAATAAATCTCCATTACGGCAAATGAACGAGTTTTGTTTTGGAATGCCTAACGTTTCCGCGATTTCCGTATGAAGCTTTAACATGCGATATTCACCATGCATTGGCATGAAGAAGCGAGGTTTGAAGAGTTTTAACATTAAACGTAATTCTTGTCTAGCAGGGTGTCCGGAAGAGTGTACATTGAATAAAATTGAATTAGTTAAAACATTTGCTCCAGCTCTTGTTAATTGATTCACAACACGATTGATACTGAGACCATTACCTGGAATCGGACTTGATGAAAAAACAACAGTATCTCCAGGAACAATTTTCACTTGTCGATGATCGCCTTTAGCAATCCGTGATAAAGCTGCCATTGGTTCACCTTGAGAACCTGTGCAGATGATGACCGTTTCTTCTAAGCGTAAACTCCTAATATCATCTGAAGCGACGATAGATGAATCTGGTATTTTGATATATCCAAGTTGTCGCGACATGCTAACAGCGTTTTCCATCGACCGGCCAACAATCACTAATTTCTTTTTGTGGGTGACTGCAGCTTCAACAATTTGCTGAATGCGGGAAATGTTACTTGAAAATGTTGAAACAATTAATCGCCCACTGGCATTTTCAAATATGTCATTAATCGCAGAAATTACACTTCGTTCCGAAGGTGTATAACCTTCAATTTCAGCGTTCGTAGAATCGGATAATAGTAGATCGACACCTTCTGTTCCGAGTTTAGCAATTTTACCTAAGTTAATTTCTGCACCTACTGGTGTTAAATCGATCTTGAAATCTCCGGTTGTGACAACTCTACCTTCAGGAGTATCCACACAGATTCCAAAGCAATCTGGAATAGAGTGCGTCATACTAAAAAAAGAAATTTTAAATTCATTTATGTTGAGAATGGTATCTTCGTCATATTCAACAATTTTGACGGGTTCTTTGATTCTTTGATCTTGAAGTTTATGGCGAATAAAGGCAGCAGCAAGTCGTGGTGCATAAATCACCGGGACAAAAACATGTTGCACTAAAAAAGGAATGCCACCAATATGATCTTCGTGACCATGTGTCACAATTAAAGCTCTGAATTTTCTTTGATTATTTTTAATGTGAGAATAATCCGGTATGACATAATCCACACCTGGTAAATCCTCTTCGGGGAACCTGACTCCAGCGTCAATAAGGATCAGTGTTTTTTCGGATTCAACGCCATAAGTATTTTTACCAACTTCTCCTAGACCTCCGAGCGCAAAAACAGACACGCCATCTTGACCAGCACTAAACGCCATAAAAAACTCCTTTAATGACCATAATTAATCTATGCATCGTCTTTATTTAATCAAATTATAATCAATGAAAATGTAATTGTAAAGGGATTACCGTTACAGAAGGGTTGAATTGTTTTTTTCTTTAAAAGGATCTTTCTTATCTAAAATGTCATAAAACAATCTGCCATTTAAATGATCAATTTCATGTTGTAAAACAATTGCGTCAAATCCTTCAGCTTGAATCAGAATTTCTTTGTTTTGGATCAAATCGAATGCCTTTACCGTAATTTTGTTGGCTCGATAGACATATCCAGGGTACTCAGTCGGCACCGATAAACAACCCTCTCCAGAGGTAAGAGCAATTTGTTTTACTGATTGAGACACAATTACCGGATTGGCTAACATATATTCCGTTTTCACTTCACCACGTTGATAACTAATCGCTGTTAAACGTTTACTGATTCCAACTTGAGGAGCCGCCAAACCAATTCCTTCACGAATTTTATATTTTTCCGCATAGTCTTTATCTTGCGATTTGTGGACATAATGTAAAAGTGCTTTTAGCAAGTTTGAATCCTCTTCTGAAAGAGGTAAGGCAACCGGCAAAGCTCTTTTTCTTAAAATCGGATGTGGATCTTGAATCACTTCGAGTCGTTTCATAGTTTTCACTTTACCATAATTTTTATTGATTCGGCATCGAAATAATTGTGCTAAAGTAAACGTATGAGTTATGCAGAACTGATCACCTTAGCAAGAGACTTAAAGGAAACGTTAGAACAAGATCAGCGTGTTGTTTTACTTAATCAACTCGACCACCTACTTAATCAAAACCAAACCTTGTTGGCGTTAAGTGAAACCTATCAACGGGCTCAAGCAAATTATCAATCTATGTGGGAAAGTTATGGTGATGAAAGTCCACATTTATTAAGGGCGAGAGCAGAACTTCACCAAGTTAAAGTTCAAGTTGATTCTCACCCGTTAGTTCGAGATTATCTAAAAGCCTATGGACAAGTAAGAGAAATTTATCAAACGATTCAACAAAAGATCTTTACCCCTTTTAAATCACATCCACCTGGTTGTTAAATATGTTAAGAATCATTGCTGGTAAATTTCGATCAAGAATACTTTTACAACCACCTTTAAAAATTACGAGGCCTACCAAAGATCGAGTAAGAGAAGCTATTTTTTCGGCGATTGGCAACAAAGTTATCGATGCTGTCGTCCTTGATTTATTTGCGGGTTCTGGTGCTTATGGCCTTGAGGCCATATCCCGTGGAGCAAAATACGCTTATTTGAATGATAATCATCCAGAGGCAAAAAAAATTATTGAAGCAAACATGATTAGCTTAAAGATTGATCAAGTAAAAGCTTCTCAGCAAGATGCTATTGAATTCATTCAATTCGCTACTTTAAATAAGCTTCAATTCAATATTGTTTTCCTTGATCCTCCTTATGCATATTCTGACCAATCAAACTTGTTTAATCAATTGTTTAAAGGCAATATACTCTTGCCTGGTTCGATTGTGGTATATGAGAATGAATCCGAACTTCATGACTTTAACGAAGACAAATTCATTGTAAAGTCTTATAATTACGGTAGAACATATGTTCATATTGGTTGGAAAAAATAATGAAAATTGCAATTTATCCTGGAAGTTTTGATCCCATTACCAATGGCCATATTGATATTTTAAATCGAGCTTTGAAAATTTTTGATCAAGTGATTTTACTTTTGGCTGTTAATCCAAATAAAAATACTACTTTTACGCTTGAAGATAGAAAAATGATGCTTAAAGACATTGCAAAAACTTACCCTTCACAAAGAGTGACCGTTGATAGTACTGATGGATTAACCATTCGTTATGCTCAATCCAAATCTGCAATTGCTTTGGTCCGAGGACTTAGAACTGTACCTGATTTTGAATATGAACATGATATTTTTTCGGGTAATCAATTAATTGATGCAAATATCGAAATGGTGTTTTTTATGGCAAAGCAACCCCATCAAATTATTTCTTCAAGTTTGATAAAACAATTATATTTAAATCAAGTGGATATTACGTCACTTGTACCTCATAACGTCTTGCCTTATTTTAAAAAAATAAAAACTAACGTAAAGCTATAAAAGAAATGTGTCGACCAGTTTTTTGATCACGGTCAAAAGAAAAATAGTCTTTCTTGTTGGAATAAGTGTCTAAGTTACTAACGTGGATTGAACGGGGTGAAAGACCTGCATCGACTAATTGTAGATAATTTAGTAATGGTATATCTAAAAAATACGCATCGCCTATTTTTTTAATCACCTGATTCAATTGATTATTTTTTTGCAACAATTCATTTGCTTTTTCTTTCGTGATAGGATGATGCGCAAAATCTAAAGATGGCCCTAAATGAGCAATTAAATCTAAAGGATTTATTTTCATTTCTGCCTTGAGTTGGTCTATTGCTTTTTTACTTATTCCCTCGAGACTGCCTGGCGTGCCTGCGTGAATGATAGCAATTAAACTTAGATTCTTATGGATGATAAATACAGGAACACAATCTGCATGGAATACACCCAACATTATTTTTTTTTCAGTCGTATAAAGCGCATCGGCCGCAACTCCATCATTGAATTGGTGGTTACCTTTACCGACGTCTTGTTTAAAGACGCGCTTTAGAACGGTACTATGAGATTGATGAGTTAAAACCATTTGCGATCTTGGGATTTGAATTAATTTAGAAAAAATATCGCGATTTTCTTCAACTTTTTTTACATCATCGCCTGTGTGGAATGCTAAATTTAAAGATGCATAAGCACCGGTTGATTGCCCACCATGTCTTGTCGTTGTACCTGCAATAAGGTCAGGTTTTTGAATTGCGTACCAGATTGGATTTTCCATCTCAATCATTATACAAAAAAACGTTCCCTTACGGAAACGCTTTAAAAATCATCATCTTAAAGTAAATTAATTTAATTCGAATTGATTGCGATGCATCCATGCATCAGAAAGTGTGACTGCTTTGTCGTACAAATTGGCACCTGGAATGGAGATAAGTAACTCAGAAATACCTACTTCAGGACTATTATCAGATAAGTCATACATGATCGCAGTTGGTGTAGAAATTGCATTCTTTTCACCACTTTCAAGTGATTCGATTTGTGTTTCATTGAGTTGACCATTGACTTTATAGGCGGAGTTTCTAGCAACTTCAGCTGTTCTTTCTAAAAAGTCTGTATTACGTAAGAGAAAACGTTCAAAAGGTGTGGTCGTTTCATCTTCTGCAAAATCATAGGTTTCATCAATAAAAATCGTGTAAAACTTAAAGGTTCCAAATTGTTCTTTGGTAACAGGAGTAATCGAGTCTATTTCTTGTGTACCGTAATAACGAGATGTGTTATCTAAAAGTTCTTTCAAGCCTGGTTGAGCATCCTTACAAAATTGGCAATCTTTTTGAACGAATATAAGCATAAACTTTTCACCAAATGCATCTGAATCTTCCATCATGGCATCAATAAGCTTTTGGGCATCTGAATCTTCTTCACCTTCTAATTTTTTTTGATAATTACGATAATAACTTTCTGGACTGTTGATACTTTCTGCAATGCCATTAACCCATTCAGTGATGGTAGGAATTGAGAAAATAATGGCAAAAATCGTACCGACAATCAATAAAGGTTGGACCCAAGCAGTTTCCTTGATCCAATTCCATAATCCGCCAAAAATCTTTCCGAAAAACATGCCGATTGGTTTCATTTGATAACCTCCAGTTAATCACGAATAGCACGTTAATCTTATCAAATAGTTTGATTATCTTCAATATAAATTACTTCTAAACCAATAATTAACAAAATAGGGTATAATTTCTTCGGTTTAAAGGTGGTGCAACATGAGTAACATCCTTCAAAAAATCCAAACATGGCTTAATAACAATCCAAAACTCAAGAATATTATTGAGAATGTGGCCATATTCTTTGTATCATGTGTGTCATCTTTATTGGCGGCATATATTTTTCGCTCATTTATCGTACCTGCAGGTGATCCACTTCCAACTCCTTTAATTACAGGTGGGGTTTCAGGTGTTTCACAAATATTCAATCGACTTTTTGATTTACTAAATCTCTTTAACGAAATTGAAAATCGATCGATGCAAGCGATTCTTTACTTTATTTTTAATATTCCCATTTTCGTTCTTGCCTATACTAAAATTGGCAAACGTTTTGCAATATTTTCTTTCATTAATGTTATTACAACGTCCATATTTATTGAAATTATTCCTCATGATTGGACGCAACTAATTACCATTGCTGATGATTTATTGTCACGGGCAATTATTGCAGGATTTATTCAAGGTATTGCAAGTTCTTTAGCTTATTTGATGGATATTTCAAGTGGTGGAATGGATGTAATCACTGTCTATTTTGCTAATGTAAAGTCAACCTCAGTTGGTAAATATGCTTTCACTTTTAATGTGACGATCTATTTTTTCTTCACAATTTTATATTTACTTAATACTGATTCATCAACAGGGGCATTAAATGCTGTTATTTTCTCTGTCATTTATTCTTTTACGACATCACGAGTTGTGGACGCTATTAACATTCGAAATAAGAAAACACAATTGCAAATCATCACCTCTAGAACGGATTTGCCTAAAATTTTAATGGAAAAATTCTTTCATGGTTGCACAGTTGTCCAAGCGAAGGGTGGATATACAAATTCTGTAAAATATATTGTATATATGGTGGTTTCAAGCAGAGAAGTTCCTAGTGTCGTTCGTCATATTCGCCTTGTCGATCCAGAATCCTTTATTGATGAATCACCATCTCACCAAGTGTATGGGAAATTCTTTATTAAGCCAATTAAGTAATTATTGATAACTGTTCAACACTTCTTGCAACAAAGTTGGTCGATCTGTCATAATGCCGTCGACACCTTTTTCGATTAATTCACGCATGGTTGCTTCATCATTGATGGTCCAATAATGAACGGCAATATTATGCATGTGAGCTGTGTTGATTAATAAAGGCGTGGTTAGAGATAAACCTAATTGTTCAGTTGGAAGTTGAAACGCAGCGACTGGTTCGGTGTAAAATGCACTTGTAAGGGTGGTTTGCATAATAAAAAAAGACAAAACGCCATTAAATTCTGGAGAAAACATCAGTTGTTTATGCGTCGTCGATTTTAAGCGATTTAATTCTTCATATACTTCTTGGTGAAAGCTAGCAAGGATGATCCTTTCATAAGTTTGGTATTCTTCACTTAAGTCATCCATTAATTCTATTACCTTAATAAGCGCGTTTAATCCGATTTCACCAGTCTGTTTTATTTCGACATTAATGAGGTTGTTGGGAAATTGGATGATTAATTCTTCTAAAGTGGTAACTAAAAATTTTGAAGGATGTCTAGGTTCAATTCCTTCTGGATAAGTGATATCAAGGGGTGAGACCTCTTGACCTAAATAGTTCGTATATTTGTTAAACGTATTAGATGTGTTGTAACCATTAGCACCTGAAATAGGATTGTTATAGCCAAAATCTATTTCATTTTCGACGAGATCTGCGTAATTGGTATTAATAATATCAGCATTTGTAAGATTCGTTTTTTGGTCTAGTGAGCGATCATGAGACAAGATAATAACCCCATCCATGGTTAAATTAACATCGGTTTCAAGCATGACCGATTCATTGAGACTGAAGGCGTGATAATAAGCCTCTAGTGTGTTATCGGGAAATTCTTGGTTTCCTCCGCCATGGGCTATAAGTAAAGGTAATTCATCTTTTGAGACCCTTAAAGGGTTTTCACCGATAAAATTTTGCGGTCTTGGAAAGACAGTAATAAGACCGAAGACTAAAATAATCGATCCAAAGACTTGACGTTTTTTGATATTTTTCATATTGCTTTCCTGGCGGAGAAAGAGGGATTTGAACCCTCGCGAGACTTGCGCCTCCTATCAGTTTTCGAAACTGACCCCTTCAGCCACTTGGGTATTTCTCCGTGAAAGAAATTATACACGATTTCAATACTCATTTCATCGAATCCTTAACTCGAAAAATGATTGTTAGGTTAAGAATAGAAAGGTATAATTTTGTATATGAAATTTCAGATTTTTACTTGGTTGCCAATCTTAAATAATCCAATACCCTTTTTAGTGATTGGCATTTTTTTAATTACGTTTCTAATTATCATATTTTCATTTTTACTGTATTTTCATCAACAGCAAAAAAAACATCGATTAGCTATCCAACAAAGAATTCATCATTATTTGGTTTATCGCATAAATTTAAAACTTGATGTGGTTTATGAATTTGATCCCAAGCACCCTGGAAAAGAAAAGATTATACAAGTGAGTCAGTTTCTTAAGAGATTTTCGGCAATTGAGTCTGAAAAAATCTATAAATGGTGGGAAAAACTCTTAACTTCTAAACTCGATACAAGTTGGATCTTAACATCAAAAACAATCAGAAAGAATAATTACCGCCAAATGATTTTTGAAGTTGTCAAAATTGATGAAACCAAGCAAACCATTCACTTTCATCAATATGGGTTGAAGTACTTAAAACCTAATCCCAAAAAATCGATATTAAAATCAATGGTCATCAGTTCCCAACAAGCTCTTGATGTTATAAAAAAATTACCTGCCAAAAACGGTGCTTTCATATCAATTTTTATGATGTTTCCACGTACCGGTCTTGATGAACAATTCAAATATTTTTATTTGTCACAAATTAAAGAAAAACTTATACCTTATTTAACCCCGAATACATTATTAATCGATTCTGCTAATGATATTTTAGTGCTGGTTACAAAAGCTGCAGAAACCTATGAATACATGCAAACGGCTCAAGGTCTTTATCAAGTCATTTCTCAATATGTTGAAGTTAATGCCCTTGAATCTCTGATTAAATTTAACATGTCGATCATTGAGCATAAACACTTTCCAAATGATTTCCGTAATCTAATGCGTAAAAGTCGTGAACTTAACCAGCTCATGATTAAGAGAAAATTATCGATTTTACCTTATGAAACAAATCAACCGATTGTTCAAACGCTTCAATCGAATGAATCGATGTTTGCAGAAGACCTATATCATCAACTCAAATTTTCAATTAATTTTAGACCATTAATCCGTCAAGAAGATATGTCAGTCTTTGGCCAACAGTTGATCATTCAACCTCAAATCGCCACACCACTTACAACCTTAGAATTACTTCAAGATGCCAACGAATTAATGAGTTATACAAAAGACTTCTATCGTCGCTATCTTTATTTGATTGGACAGGTTGTTTTACCGTCACTTAATCAAATCATTTTGGTTCCATTTTCTTTGGTTATCAAACCTTTTGAATTCTTGAATGACATCAAAAATTTAGCGAATGCCAAAAATCTTGTACTTTTACTTGATGAATTAGAGGTTAAAGAATTGGCGACTACAGAAGTTTCCTTAAAAGCTTGGGCAGAACCCTTTCGTCGTTTTGGGATTAAATTTGCTTTATCCATTGATGATATAAGCTCTAATTTGCCTGATGAAATTTATCAATATTTTGATTTTTACTTTCTCAATTACAAACGAATCGTGAATATAGAAAATACCCAAAAGACCTCGATTCAATTGAAATTAATTTTTCAAAACTTTAACAAATTCGACAAACCCATTATTCTTGTAGATCTATTGTCAGAAGCTAGTTTAGAATTACTACCGATAAAGCATGTTAAAATCTTGGGTGCCGACTGGATTATGGGTTACCAGACAAATCCAGATGAACCTAGCAAAAGGGCTTTAAGTAAACTAAAATCTTTAATCAACAAACAGGAGCAATATTATGGAAAAACAAATTAAAAATGAAGCGATTACCTCCAGAGAGACTGATTTTGCACAATGGTATACGGATGTATGTAAAAAAGCAGAATTGATGGATTATTCATCTATAAAGGGTTTTATTATTTATCGGCCTTATGGTTATGCAATTTGGGAACAAATTCAAAAATATCTTGATCAAAAATTTAAGGACACTGGTCATGAAAACGTTTACATGCCTATGGTGATTCCACAAAGTTTATTTAATAAAGAAAAAGAACACGTTGAAGGATTTGCTCCTGAAACATTAATCGCTACCTTGGGTGGTAAAGAAAAATTAGAAGATCCATTAATTATCCGTCCAACCTCTGAAGTTCTATTTTGCGAACATTATGCAAAAATCATTAATTCTTATCGAGATTTGCCAAAAAAATATAATCAATGGTGTTCTGTTGTCAGATGGGAAAAAACCACAAGACCTTTTTTAAGGGGTGCAGAATTTCTATGGCAAGAAGGTCATACCGTGCATGAAACAGAACAAGAAGCGCGATTTGAAACCCTGCAGATGCTTAAAATCTATCAAACACTTGGAGAAGAATTACTTGCGATTCCATTTTTAACCGGAAGAAAAACCGAAAAAGAAAAATTTGCTGGTGCCAAAGAAACCTATGCTGTGGAAGCCCTCATGCATGATGGTAAGTCATTACAATCTGGAACGAGTCATTATTTTGGTACTGGTTTTGCTGAAGCATTTGGCATTCAATTTCAAAATCGACAAAACCAATTACAACCTGTGCATCAAACGTCTTGGGGTGTATCGACCCGATTAATTGGAAGTTTAATCATGGTACACGGTGATGATAATGGCTTGATTTTGCCTCCTCGAGTTGCTCCGATTCAAGTGATTATTGTCCCAATCATGCCTCAAAAACCAGGTGTTTTATCACAAGCTAAAGCCTTATTTGAATTACTTAAACAATCCGGCATAAGGGTGATGTTAGATGAAACGGATAATTCTCCAGGATGGAAATATGCTGAGGCTGAAATGAAAGGCATTCCATTAAGAATCGAACTAGGACCACGGGATCTGGAACAACAACAAGTGGTGATGGTTAAAAGAAATGACAAATTAAAGAAAACAATTAAGTTTTCTGAACTTGTCCAAGAATCAAAAGTAACCTTGGAACTGATTCAAAAAGAATTACTACAGCACGCTAAGCAACACCTAGCAAATAATATCCGAGAAGCAAACTCCCTTGATGAAATGATTTCGATTCTCAACCAATTTGGTGGTTATGTAAAAGTGTCCGTAGATGATACTGAAGAAGTTGAAAAAATAGTAAAGGAAAAAGCTCAAGCAACTGCTCGTGTTATTCCTTTTGATCAAATTGGATTAAAGCGCGTATGCGCGATTACTGGTAAGCCTGCAAAACGTATTGTTTATTTTGCTCGAGCCTATTAATTAACCTTGAACATACGTAAAAATCTATGCTACTATGGGTAGCGTTGGAGTAGTACCCAAGAGGCTGAAGGGGACGGTTTGCTAAACCGTTAGATCGGGGTAACCCGGTGCGAGGGTTCAAATCCCTCCTACTCCGCCATGACTTATAGCAATGCTATGAGTCTTTTTTATTTTACGAAATGCTTATAAAGTATTAAGATGATATTAACGGAGTTTTTAAATGATTAAGATTAAGGTCGTGTCAACCAAAAAAGACTTGAGAGCATTTATTGATTTTCCGACCAAACTTTATCGCAATAATCCTTATTTCACCCCCTATATTTTTGAGGATGAAATGAAAAACTTAGATCCTAAATTTAATCCAGCAAGTGAATATTGTGATTTTCGTTTGTTCCTTGCATTAAAAAATGATGTCATCGTGGGAAGAGTTGCTGCCATTATCAATCGGTATTCAAATGAAAAATATCATGAAAAACGAGTTCGATTTAATCGCATTGATTTTATTGATGATGTAGACGTATTCGATACATTAATGACTGCTGTTAATGACTATGGTAAATCCTTAGGCATGACGCAATTAGCAGGGCCTTTAGGATACTCAGATCAAGACAAAGAAGGTTTATTAACCTTTGGATTTGAAGAAAAAAACATGTTTGTCACTTTTTATACCGCTGCTTATTATGTTAAACATTTTGAACGATATGGCTTTAAAATTGACGCCACTTGGAATGAATATCAAATCAAGGTCCCTAAAGAGGTGCCTCCGATTCTAGAGAAAATATCACAACGAGTGCTTGAACGAAATCAATTACACCTAGTAAAAGTTAAATCCAAACGTTACGCTACACTTGCACCCTACATAAAACAGATTTTCCAATTGATGAATAAAACATATGATCATTTATACGGCTATGTGCCAGTAAAAGAAGATTTAATGGATATGTTGGCCAAACAATACATACCTCTTGTTAATTTAGACTATATTCAACTGGTGTGCGATGCTCAGGAAAAAGTTGTAGCGTTTGGACTAATGATTCCTTCTCCCGTTGATGCATTAAAACGTTCAAAAGGTCATTTATTTCCATTTGGTTTCATCGATTTCTTTTCTCAATTAAAACGAAGTAAGGTATTGGATATGCTCTTGGTTGCAGTTGAGCCTTCCCTTAAGAATTCAGGTGTTTTAGCACTAGTGTTTACAGAAGCAATTAAGAATGCGGTTAAAAATGGCATTCAATTTGCAGAAACTGGACCCGAACTAGAAAACAATCAGCATGTACAGTCTTTATGGAAAAACTTTGAACATCGGCATCATAAAA
>JACCEB010230992.1_pt1 | contig 33274 bp, 22 predicted proteins | sample 7454761 | NCBI WGS metagenome assembly JACCEB01 (sample SAMN15323454, study PRJNA562643) | freshwater metagenome | isolation source: river surface water | place: USA:Blue River Watershed | collected 2017-08-18
ACCTCCGTCTCGCGTTCTCTCCATCTCCCCCCGCCCACCCTCACCGCCGCCGCAGCCGCTCGATCTCGGCGGCGAGCCAGCCGCGGGCGTAGGCCCAGTGGCGTTCGGCGGTGCGGAGCGAGAGCCCCAGAACTTCCGCCGCTTCCTCCAGCGTGAGGCCGACGAAGTAGCACTGCTTCACCAGCTCCGCCTTCCCGGAATCCTCCGCCGCGAGCGCGTCCAGCGCCTCGTGCACGAGCAGCAACTCCTCGTCCGCGGCCGGCGCCGCGAGATCGAAGCCCGTCGCGTTGGCGCTCGTTTTCTCCAGGTCGCCGCCATGCCGCACCGCGCGCCGGCGCCGCGCGTTGTCGATCAGGATCCGCCGCATCGCCTCCGCCGCCGCGGCGAAAAAGTGCGCGCGGTTCTTCCAGTCCGGCTGCACCTCGCCCCCGAGCCGCAGCCACGCTTCGTGCACGAGCGCCGTCGGCTGCAACGTCTGACCCGCGGCCTCCCGCGCCATCTTCGCGGCGGCAAGTTTCCGCAGCTCGTCATAGACGAGCGGCAGGATTTGCGCGGACGCCGTCGCATCGCGGCCATCGATCCGCTGGAGGATCTGGGTCAGCTCGGACACGCCCGCGAGCGTGCCGCCCCGCGCCCCGCTGGCAATCTCCACGTCATCCGCGCCCTCCGCGGCCAAGGCGCCCTCCGCCGTTAATTCTACCGTCCCACCGCCCCGTCCCCATTTCACGTATTACGTGAAATTCCCCTCGGTCGGAACCGACCGCGGATTGCCGTGCGCGTGCTCAGCGCCGCTCCGCCCGCTCGGCCGCTTCGATCTCCGCCCACGACGGCGCGCGCCAGAGGTGCAGCGTGCCGGTCGTCGTCATCGCACCGAAGGTCTCGCCGTCGGGCGAAAACGCGGGCCACCCGAGCACCGCACCCGGCACGGCGAGGCTAAGGACTTGTTCGCCGCTCACCCGGTCCCAGAAGCGCACCGCCTCGGCGCCGCTGCCGATCGCCACCACCCGACTGCCATCGGGTGAAAACAGCGCGCCCTGCGGCACGTGCACCGAGCCGGTCGCCACGATCGTCTGTTCCAGCCGAAAGCTCTTCGTCTCCCACACCGCGAGATTCGAGCCGGTCGGCGCGACCAGGAATCGGCCGTCGCGCGAGAAGTGCGCAAAGCGAAAACCTGCCTGCACGCCGGGCAACTCGCGCTCGATGCCGGACTCCAGATCGAGGAGCGAACAGGTGTCGTCGTGCGGGATCACCAGTTCACCCATGTAGTTCAGCGGATACTGGCCGATGATATTGGTCGGCCGGATCAGACACTGGCGTCCGTCCGCCGACACGACCGGCATGCCTTGCGTGGTGGAGCGCGGCCAGCGCCGCAGGTTTTTGCCGGTCGCGACATCCCACTCCTCCAGGCCACGGAGAGCCACGTCCCGATCCACGGTCTCAAGCAGGAGCCGGGTCCCTTGCGCCAGAAACGCCACCGGCCCCGTCGCCTCGGCGGGGACCGCGAGAACGCCCACCCTCTCACCCCGCGCGTAATCCCAAATCTCCACCCTTGCCGGGTCGCGGGCCGAGGTCATGCCGGGACGCGTCCACGTATCGGGCCGCGCCACGGCGTAACGCGGCACGTCCGCGGCCACGCACAGCAACGTGACCGGCTCCGTGCCACCCAGCGGAGTCCGGTCGCGAAACTCCGGTCCGGAAAACCGGATCACCTTTCCCCGCTCGACACCGATGATCGATCCACCATCCGGCGTGAAGAACCAGCGCTGCTGTCCCGTGGTCAGTGTCGCCTCGAGTTGGACCTGCGCGTTCCGCCGATCGGCGGCGGTGTCCCAGAAGCGCACGGTTCCGTCCGCGGAGGAACTGACCAGCGTGGTGCCGTCCGCGAGCAGCAAGAGCCCGGTAACCGGCCGAGTGTGCCCGCGCATCGTGCGGCGCAGTGTCTTTGTCGCCACATCCCAAATCCGGATACTCTGGTCCATGCTCGCCGTCGCCAAGGTCCGGCCGTCCGGCCAAAAGACCATGGCGCTCACCTGTGCAGCGTGTCCGGCAAGCACACCACGTTCCCGTCCGGTCCGGGCTTCGAGCAACGTCACGGGCGAACCGGGCGCATCACGGGCCGCGGCCAACACCGCCCCATCGGGCGAAAACGCGAGGCTGGTGAGCGGGCGATCCGACGGTTCGCTTTTCCAGATCGTGCGGATGGGCGTCGGCGTCGAGCCGCCCACCGCGCTCTGCTTGTGTTCGCTGTAATCCTCGACCGTCAGGACGCCACCTTCGACCTGCCGCGCGGCCAGGCCTCGATCCGGCGTGACGACATGCGGCCCCGAACGACTGTAGAGGTGGCGTTGAAAACGATCGACCGCCGGAAGCCGCCAGACGTTGGCAAACCCCGAACCGGAGTGGAGACTCACCATCGACTTGCCGTCGGCCGCGACCAGCAGCTGCGTCGGCCCATAAAAGACCGACTGGTCCTTCACCACTTGGCGCGTCGCGTAATTCCAAACCCGGAAGTGGCCCAGTTGATTCTGAATATCGCGGCCGATCTGCCACGAGACCACGAGCCACGGCTGGTGCGGCACAAACGCGACGGCAGGCCAGACCGCGCCTTCCGCGATCGGCACCGGAAGCGACTCGCGGGTGCGGAGATTCCAGAGCATCACGCGATCGGGCGAGGACTGGGCGGTGGCGAGCCACTCTCCATCGGGCGACGCGGCGAGCCGCGCCTCCATGATCGGTTCGGTGGTGAGCTGCGACGCCGACTCGTCCCGGCAATACTGCCAGAGGTAACGCCATTCCCAGCCGCGCAGATCGGTTTCGCCGGGCTCCGGCCGCTGGCGATCGAGGATTTGCCGGGCGCGCCCGAAATTTCCGGCCGCGATCGCCTGTTGGAGGACATTCATGTCGCTCACGTAGGCCTGCCGCCGGGCCGTCAGCCGCTGGGCCTCCGCCTGCGTGCGGAGTTCCGTCTCGGCGGCCCGCGCGCGCTGGGCGACTTCGCGCAGGCGGCGTTGCTCCTGCTCGCCGCGCGTCGCGAGCTGCTCGGCGCGCGTGGCGCGCAGCGCCTGCCACGTGCTCGCGATGGCGCCGCCCAAGAGCGCGACGGCCACAGCGGCGGCGGCGGCAAACGCCAGCCGGTGCCGGCGGATCGCCTTGCCGAGCAGGTAGCCGGTGCTCGGCGGCCGCGCTATCACCGGCTCGTCGGCGAGAAAGCGCTGCACGTCGCCGGCAAACGCGCTCGCGCTGTCGTAGCGACGCGTGCGGTTCTTCTCGAGCGCCTTCATCACGATCCAGTCGAGGTCGCCGCGCACGAGCGCGGGCAATTGCGCCGGCGCAAGGCCGCGCTGCCGCGCGAGCGCGGCGCGCTCGGCGTCGCTCAACGTGCTGAGCCGCGTCGACGGCCGCGGCGGCTCCACTTCCCGGATGATGCGGCGGATCTCGTCGAGCCCGGCGGCGACGAGCGACTTCGGGTCGAAGGGCGGGCGGCCCGTCAGCAACTCGTAGAGCAGCACGCCGAGCGAATACACGTCGCTGCGCGCATCGACATCGAGCGCGTTGAACTCGGACTGCTCCGGACTCATGTAGGCCGGCGTGCCCATGAACTGGGCAAACCCGGTGAAGAGCGTCTGGTCGGTGAGCCGGCCCTCGGTCGCCTTGGCGATGCCGAAATCGATCACCATCGGCACGGCGCGGTCGTCGTGCCGCGTGACGAGGATGTTCGAGGGCTTGATGTCGCGGTGGATGATTCCCTTCTGGTGCGCGTGCTGGATCGCGTGGCAGACCTGCACGAACAATTCGAGACGCCGAGCAGTGGAGAGGTTCTCCTCGTCGCAGAAACGCGTGATCGGGATGCCGCGCACCAGCTCCATCACGAAAAACGGCCGGCCCGTGTCGGTCGTGCCGGCATCGTGGACCTTGGCGATGTTGGGGTGGTCCATCATCGCGAGCGCCTGCCGCTCGGCCTCGAAACGCGCGATCACCGCCTTCGAGTCCATGCCGAGCTTGATGACCTTCAGCGCCACGCGCCGCCGCACGGGCTCGCTCTGCTCGGCCATCCACACGACGCCGCAGCCGCCCTCGCCGATCTGCTCGAGCAATTTGTAGCGGCCGATGCGCGCGCCGGCCTGCTCCTCGACCGCGGCCGGCCGGGTGCGCGCCGGCGCGAGAAAATCCGCCCGCGCATTGCCATACGCGAGCAACAGCGCCTCGAGCCGCGCGCGGCGCGCCGGATCGCCGGCGCAGACCCGCTCGAGAAACGCGGCGCGCGCCGCGCGGTCGAGCGCGAGCGCATCGGCGAAGATTTCCTCGTCACCGTTCATGGGCGGGAAGGTTGAAGGCGAAGGCCGCCGCCCGCACAAGCCGGCGGCGCGCCACGATGCCTGGGCGGGAAGGCAGGAAACTCAGCCGGGATGATTCCGTCGAGCGTCCGGAGTTGGGAGCTGGGAAACCGATCCTCAGAGGCATTTCGAAAAGCTCTCCACTCCCAGCTCTCAACTGCATTATCCCGTTTCAGGGCACCTCGTAGACTTCGACGATCACGTTGCCCGTCGCGCCGCCGACGCCGGTCACCTCGGCGGTGTAGGATCCCGGACTCAGGGTGGCGAGGATCACGGCATCGCGCGAGTTGGCCGGGAGCACGAAGCCGGGTGCGACCTGGTTGCTTGCGGCGGTGAGTTCCGCGGTGCCGCCCCAGTTGTCGTTGGCGCCGATCACCGTCTGCCCGGAGAACAGCGTGAGCTGCGGGTCGGCAAGCACCCCGGTGACGCCGAAGTTGGCGAGCGTCGGCCCGACCGCGCGGATGAGCACGCGCTTCGTGCCGGTGCCGTCGATGACGAAGCCGGCCGTGAGGCTCGACCGCAGCGTGGCGCGCACGGATACGTTCGTCAGCCGCGGCGAGATCGCGTTCATGCCCGCGATCGGCGTCGCATCGTAGAACTCCGCCAGCACCGTGCCGGTCCCGTTGCCGCCGGCCGTGATGCGCGCCGTCGTGAGCCCGCCCGTGTTGGTGTAGACGACCGCGGCATCGAGCGAGGTCGGCGCGGCGTAGGGAAACGCGCCGACGCCCGCAAACGCCGCATTGAGCGCCGCCGTCCCGCCCCAGTTATCGTTCCCGCCCGCGGCGGTCTGGCCGACGAAGAGATCGATCCGCGGATCGGCCATCACCCCGGGGACGTTGAAGGGCGCCGTCGCGAGGGTCGGAGCCGCCGCCCGGATCAGCAACGGCTTGGGATCGGCCTTCCCGGCGGCCCGCACCACGTAGCCCAGGATCAGGGTCTCGCCGGGCGTATTGAGCGACGTGAGCACGGAGAGATTCGCCAGCCGCGCGAAGGGCGCCGGCGGCACCACGCCGGGATCGACCGCGAGATTCACGAGCGTCTGGCCCGTAGCGGCGCCTTTGCCGCCGATGGCGAACTGATACGTGGTGCCGGCCTGCGCGTTGAACGTCACGCGGCTCGTTGTGCGCCCGGCAGCATCGTCGTTGCCCGCGACGGCCGTGAGGCCGCCGAGCGCCGTGCCGGTGTAAATGGCGAGCAGCGTATCGTAGTCGCTCCCCGCGGTGTCGATCGTCACGGGCGCCGTGGCGGGCGCGGTCCACTCCCACCAGAGCGTCGCGGCCGCGGGCGCGCCAGCCAGCGTGGTTTCGCCGGATTCGGTGGTGGCGCCCGCGTTGTTGGAGCGGAGGACGGCGACGTTTCCGGCGACGACGGCGCGGGTGGAGAAGTCGTCGTTCATCGGCCGGTTGGTGGTGCTCGTCACGGCGTTGAGCAGATTGAGGCGGCCGCCGGACTGCGCGCGGCCGGAGAAGGCCGGCTTGCGATCGGTGGCGCGCAGCAGGCGGTTGATGAGCTGGCGATACGTGTCGCCCGGGAAGCGGGCCTTCAGCAGCGCGAAGGAACCGGTGACAAACGCGGTCGACGGCGAGGAGCCGGTGACGGTCACGAGCCCGGTGTCGTTGGCCCAGTTGAGCGCGGTGACGCCGAAGCCCGGGGCGAAGAGGTCGACGTTGTTGCCGAAGCTGCCGGCGGCGACGTCGTTGTTCCGGCTCATCGCCACGGTCACGATGTTATCGAGCGCGAAGCCGGCGGGATAGAACGGCGCCACGTCGGTGCTCACGCCGCCGTTGCCCGCGGCGCAGACGACGATCACGCCGGCATCCCGTGCGGCCTTGAGCGCGTTGAACAGCGCTTGGGAATACGCGCTCGTGCCGAAGCTGCAGTTGATGACCTGCGCGCCGTGGCGGATCGCGTAGTCGATACAGGCGACGGTGTCGGCGATGAAGAAATCGCCCTCATTGTCGCCCTGCCGGAGGATCATCATCTGCACCTTCCACGCGACGCCCGCGATGAGCGTGCCGTTGTTGCCCGCGGCGCCGATGCAGCCCGCCATGCGCGTGCCGTGGCCGTTTTCGTCGGTCGGATCGCCGCTGGTCGGCTGGCCGGTGCCGCTCGTGAAACGGGCGCCGTGCAGGTCCCCGAAGGTCGGGTTGGGGTTGCGCCAGAGATTGGGCGCGATCTCCGGATGCGTGAGCCGCGCCCCGGAATCGATGATCGCGACGACGACGCGCGAGGCGTCGTTGATCACATCCCATGCGGCGACCGCCTTGATGTCGGTGCCGGCGACGCCGCCCGCGGATTGGCCGGTGTTGTTGAAGTGCCAGAGCTGCGGGAAACTCGGGTCATCCGGCAGCGCATTGGGTTTCTGGATGAAGCTCGGCTCGACGAACTCGTAGCGACCCGTGGCCTGCAGGCGCGCGATGGCGGCGGGCACGGTCTCGCCGTCCGAGAGTTCGATCACGCGCAGATCGCCGAACCGGGGAAACGTGCGCCGCACGCGGAGGCCCTCGCGCGCCTCGTCGGCCGCCACGGTCGCGCGCTGCGCCGCACGCGGCTGCGCGAGGATCACGCGATCGCTGAAGGCGGGCGCGGGTTCGCGCAGGGCGACCGCCGGATCGACCGGGGCTGGCATCGCGGGAGCCGTCGGGACGGCGGCGCCACCCACGAGGGTGAGCAGCAGCGCGAGCGCCGGCACGCACAGTCGGCGAAGGCCCGCGTGGGAGCGAGAATGGGCCGCAGACGGGAAACGTCCGGAAGCACCGGACGGCAAGGAAGACGGGATCGGAGGGAGGACGGATTTCATGGGCTGGAGGAACGGGGCGCGCCCACGCCGTGAGCGTGGGTCGCAGTGGCAGTCGGGAAACCGACTCGCTCTCCAACGCGGAATCGCGCGGCCAAAGCCGCCACGGAACCGAATTATTTCTTCGCGACCCTCGCCGCGGCCGAAACAGGCGTGGAGACGCTCCGTCGGCGGCACCACGCTTCCAACCACGTAAACCCGCGCGCCGGGATCGCCCGGACCCGCACCGACCATCGTCCTCTCCTCCCCTGCGCCGCCGACCGCAACGGAGCTCCCGCGGCCCGGCGGCGGCGCGCGAAGCCGCGCGAGGCGGTGCTACTTCCGCTTTTTCCCGGACGGTCGCGGCGCGGAGGCCGGCACCGGATGCTTCGGCAGCGCCGCAGCCAATCGTTCCTTGGTGGCCGCGTGTCCGGGCAACGCGGCGAGATTCCGCCATTCGTTGGGGTCCGCCTGCAGATCGTAGAGTTCCTCCGCGCCGTCGCTGTAACGCAGATAGCGCCAGCGCTCGTCCCGCACGCTGTAATGGACCGTATCGACGGTGGAAACGATCAGCCGGTCCGTGCGCGTCCCGGGCGCGCGCAGCCACGGCACCAGCGACACGCCGTCGAGCGCGCTGGCCGGCGGCGGCAGCCCGGCGTAATCGACCAGGGTCGGATAGAGGTCGGTGAGGGTCACGGGCTGCTGCGCCTGCCGTCCCGCCGCATACTGCGCCGCGTCCCGCCGGGCGGGCACGATCACCAGCGGCACACGCACGGCGCGCTCCCAGCCGGTGAGTTTTCCCCAGTGGTTCTTTTCGCCGAGGTGCCAGCCATGGTCGCCCATGAAGACAATCACGGTGTTGTCCGCGTGCGGACCGGCCTCGAGCGCCGCGAGCACCCGGCCGACCTGCGCATCCACGAAATGGATGCACGCGAGGTAGGCGGCGACGGCGGCTTTCCATTGGTCGTGACGCAGCACGCTGGCGTGGGAGCCGGCCGTGACCGCATCGATCGCGATGCGCCGCCCGGTCGCGGGCAGGTCGTCGAGATCGGTGCCGAGCTGCGGCGGCAACTGCACGCCATCGACCGGAAACGGCTCGAAATAACGCGCCGGCGCCCAGAGCGGGATGTGCGGCCGGTAGAAACCGACGCCGAGGAAGAACGGCGTGTCCGCGGCCCGGCCGAGCCGCTCCACCGCCCAGCGGGCGATCTGGCCGTCGCCCATTTCGTCGTCGTCGACGGCGAGCGCACCCCAGTCGAACGATTCCGCCCCGGGATGGTCCGGCGCGCGATCGCTCGGCATGCGATTGAGCGGCAGCGTAAATCTGCGCCCTCCGCTCAACGTCACCTCATGCCGCGGGTTGTCCGTCGCCTTCGACGGCAGCTCGGCCGGCGTGTAGCTCGTGGCCTCCGCCTCGAACGGGCTCCAGCGCTGCTCCGGAAAAAACGACTCGTCGAACAGCCCGGGCTTGGCCTGGTGCAGCAGTTTCCCGGCGCCGAGCAGGCGGTAACCGTGGGCGCGGAGATGCTGGGGCAGCAGCACGAGATCCGGAGCCACGCGCTGAATGTCGTCGGAGTTGCCGTAGGCCCCGGAACGATACGGTTCGCGGCCGCTGAAGATCGCGGCCCGCGACGGCGCGCAGAGCGGGGACGCGCAGCTCGCGTTGGCAAAAACCACGCCGCGGGCCGCGAGCCGGTCGAGGTGCGGCGTGCGGGTCTGCGGATGCCCGCGGAGGAAGCCGACCCAGTCGTTCAGGTCGTCCGCCATGATGAAGAGGATGTTCGGCCTGGTCCGCTCCGCAGCGGGCAGGACCGCCGCTGCGAGGGCGGCGGCAACGAGGGTGAGACACGCAAAACGCATGGCGGCCGGGGGGAGCGGAGCGGGCGCGCAGATCAGAATCCGATCGTGGCGGACCAGACATACAGCCGCGGCTCCGCGGTAAACGCCGCGCCGATGCCCGAGCCGCGCGCGCCGCTGAAGCCCGTGGTGACATTGGGCAGCAGCACGACGTCGTAGCGGTTGAAGACGTTGCTGATGTTGAGCTGCGTCGAAAAGTTGTAGCGCCCGATCCGGCGTTCGTAGCCGACGATTGCATCGAAACGCACGGGCCGCGGCATGCGGAAGGTCAGGCGCGGCTTCGCGCCGGCGGCGCCGCCCTCGTAGTAGCGGTAGGAGGTGACGCCCCAGGCCTTCGAGAACGTGCCGCCCAGGCGCACGCCGCGCAGCCAGCCCGAACCGAGCGTGTAGATGCTGGTGAGGTTGGTGGCGTATTCCGGGTTGCCCGCGGCGAGGTCGCCGGCGCGCGCGACGACAACCGTGCCGACCGGCGGCGCATCGGCCAGCGGCGCGATCTGCAGGGCGGAGATGGGCAGGCCGGTCGCGCCGGTGAGGATCGGCCCGCGCACGGGATCGACGGTGCGCAGGATCGTCGCGGCGCCGGAGGTGGGATTGATGCGCGCCGTCTCGGCGGCGGGATTCGCGTAATACCGGCTCGCGGGCGAATTCAGCATGGCGATCGTCAACGGCACCGCGCCGGCGGTGGTCGCCGTGGCGACCTGCGTGGCGGTCTGGCTCACGTAGACCGGGGTGCCGTCGCGATAGGTCACCTGCCCCTGGCTGTTGGCGTGGAACTGGTCGTTATAGAGCTGCGGGTAGCTCTTGTTGGTCCCGATCACGCTGTGGAAATGCGAGGCGGACAACCGCAGGCGCCAGTTGTCGCGCACCATGGCCGTCGCGGCCAGCTGCACGCCGCGGGCTTCCCGTGCAACAGTGACGGAGCTGCCGGGCGTGAGGTAGGTGCCGTTGAGACCGTCGGGGTTGATGAGCCCCGTGAGCGCGCCGACGATCTCGTGCGGTTCCGCCGGAGAGCGGGCGACAAAGTAGGCGATGGAGCCCGAGACGGAGCGACTCGCGTTGGTGAACTTGGCGCCGACCTCGCCGCCGCGGCCGTGCGAGTTGCCCTGCGCCTCGCCGTAGGGGTCCGCGCGCACCGTGGCCGGCGGCGTGAGCGAATCGGAGAAGCTCACGTAGGGCCGCAGCCAGGGCCGCAGCTCGTAGTTGAGGCCGACGTTGAAGCTCGTGGCCTCCGAGGCGGCGATGTTGCGCACGCTCGGGCGCGCCGCGGTGCCGAAATCGTCGCGGATCGCGCGCACCTCGCCGACGCGCACGCCGGCAAGCGTCGCGAGCCGCCCGTCGAGCCACGTGGTGAAATTGGCGAAGTAGATCCCCTTTTGCACGGTGTCGTTGTTGTTGCGGCCGTTGACGCCGCGGCCGGTGAGGCCGAGCGGATTGGTCGGCGAGATGAGCGCGGGCACGGGCTCGTTGGTGCCGACCTGCACATACGGGATGCCGCCCGCGGTGATGAGGCGCGCGCCGGGCTCGTAGGTGTTCACGTTGTAGATGGGCCCGTTGGGGATCGCGGTGTAGGTCCGGGGGAGCAGGGTGAAGCCGTTGGCGGGCGCGGTCGGGCTCGGGTTGACGATGGGATTGCCGCTGGCATCCGCCTGCGCGTAGCCGCGAAACACGCGGTTGAAATTGCTGCCGCTGTAGTCGGCGCCAAACGCGGTCTCGCTGCGCGCGCGGCCGCGGAAGAGCGCATTCGTCAGCACGCCGGAGATGCGCAGGCCGCGGGCGCGGGTCGCGCCGACGATGTCGACGGCGTTGGGCGCGACGGCCCAGGTGCCGGTGGGATTGGCGGCGACGTTGGGGGCGACGAACTGGCCGAGACCGTTGGCGAAGCGGCTCGCCTTGTTGTTCGCGTAGCCGGCGGCGATCTGCGTCGAGAAATTGCGGCTCCAGACCGTGTCGACCGTGAGCGTGTGCGAGTGCGCGCGCGTGTGGTCGGAGAACGCGCGTCCGCCGGTGGAGTCGACGTTGTTCCAGTTCAGGGCACCGTTGCCGATCACACCGGCGCCGCTGGGCTGGCCGTTGGCCGCGGCCACGATCTGGTTGGTCGCGAGGAGATACCGCAGGCTCAGGCCGTTGCGGGCGTCGTTGGCGGTGCTGAGCGCGGTGAGCGTGGTGAGATTCTGGTAGCCGCGCAGGTAATTCGTGTAGCTCTCGGTGAAACGCACGGTGGTGTTGCGCAGCGGCTTCCACGCGATCTGACCGTAGAGTCCGTCGAGATCGCCCTCGATGAACACGCGGCGGTTGCCGAGATTCTGCCGCGTGGCGACGAAACGCACCGCGAGGCTCCCGCGCGCGGCGTTGAGATCGAGCAGCCCCTGTTTGTGGCCATGCTGGTCCACCTGAAAGCGGAACGAGCCGTGCAGCGGCCGGCCGAACCGCGCCTGTTTCGAGACGAGGTTGACCGCGCCGCCGGCGCCCGAAAAGCCGTAGAGCAGCGATTGCGGACCGTTGATGACCTCGACGCGCTCGAGATCGAAGTTGGTCGTGAAACCCATGCTCGTCGACGAGGCGCGCGCGGGCATGAAGGCGTCGCGCTGGACCGTGGGCGCACCCATGCCGCGCAGGGACAGGTTGGTGTCGAAGCGATCCATCGGGTTGTTCACGCCCGTGGCCGCGCCGGCACCGTCGGCCGTGCCCGCGCCGGCGGAAAACTCGCGCAGCATGCTCTCCACATCCCACGCGGCGACGTCGCTCATGAACGCCTCGTTGATGATGTCGGCCGACACCGGCATCTTGGCGAGTTCCACCTTGAAGCGCGTGATCGAGTTGGAGTTCAGCGCCCCGTAGCTCTTGTCGGTGGCCTCCGTCACTTCGAACGGACTGAGGATCAGCGCCTCATTGCCGCCGGCCGCGGCGGCGCCGGGATTCGGGCGGTCGCCGGCTGCCGCTGGCGCCGCCCGGGGGACGTTTGGGACCTGGCCCCTTTCGATCGCAAAGGCCCCGGTCTGCGCATCCACCGAAGCGACGAGGCCCGTGCCGGCCAGCATGCGGTCGATCGCCTCCCGCGGCGTCATCACGCCCTGCACTTCTCGGGTCTTCACGCCGTCCACCGAGCCGACGAGAAACACGATCTCGCGTTTCGCCTGGGTCGCGAACTCCCGCAGCATCGGGCGCGCCTCGCCGACCGGCAGGTCGAACCGGATCGCTCCCGGCTCCGCCGCCCGCGGCGCCAGGGGAAGACCGGCAAGCGCGAGCAGACAGAACAGCCGGTGCAGAAAGGTGCGAACTCGAGTCCGTGGGAGACGGGAAAGCATGACGTCAGGGGTGGTTACGCCCGACTCAAACCCCGGCGCCGCGAAATCCCCCAAAAAAAATCACCGCGGCCCGCGCGGCGATCAGCGGCTCAGGTCGACGCGGTCGGGCTGCAGGGTCACACGCACGCGATAGACGCGCTCCAGCAGCCGCACGAAACTCTCGACGTTGTCGGAGCGGAATTTCGCGGTGACGCGCTCCGACGCCAGCCCCGGCGTGACGATCCGCAGCGGCACGGGATTGTGGCGGTTGAACGCCCCCACGATCTCGCTCAGCGGCGCATCGTCGAAATCCAGCCAACGCGGCTGCCACGCCGTTTCCTGCGCCAGCTGCCGGTCGTCCAACGTCGCGACCGCCCCGGGCGCCGCCGGCGGATCGCCGGCCACCACGATCTGCTGCCGGGCCGAAAGCACCACGCCGTGGTCGCCGCCCGTCGAACTCCGGGGACCGCTGGCGACGCGGACCAGGCCCTCGGTGACCAGCACCTCGGTCGCCGCGCCGCCGCGCCGGACGTTGAACGCGGTGCCGACGGCGCGCGCCTCGACGCCGCCCGCCGCCACGATGAACGGCCGCGCCGGATCCTTCGCCACCGCGAAGCTGGCTTCGCCGCGCACCAGCACGACCCGCCGCTCCGTCGGAGAAAACGCGACCGCGATCTCCGCGCCGCGGTTGAGGTCGACGTGCGAGCCGTCCGGGAGCGTGCGCTGCTCGCACGGCAGCGGCAGCGCCACGAGCGTGACCGCCCCCGCGCGCCCGGGCTCCGCCGCGGGTGGGTGGCGCACCGCCAGCATGACCGCGATCGCCGCCGCGGCGGCGCACAACGGCAGCGCCAACCGGATCACGGGCGCACGCGGGCGACGGCCCGCCGCGGCCGGCGGCGGGTAGGATGCCGCCGCGCCGGCCGCGGTCACCGTGAGCGGCGAGAAACGTTTCCAGGCGCCGCGATATTCCTCGAGCAGTGGCGCGTGTCCCGGATCGGCGTTTAGCCAAGCCTGCAGCGCGGCCTCCTCCGCCGGCGTCAAACCTTCGGCGCACCGCATCGCCCACCGGGCGGCGGCCACCTCCGCGGCTTCCGCCGCCGGACCGTTGCGATGCGCGCTCATGGGCGACCTCCTCCCCCGCGTTCCCGCCGTGCCTCGATCGCCCGGCGCTCGCGGAAGAACTCCACACACCGCCGCATGGCGATGACGCTCTGGTTCTCCACCGTCTTCTCCGAAATCCCCAGCCGGGCCGCGATCTCCTTCTGGGGCAGGCCATGCAGTCGCCGCAGCGTGAAGACTTCACGGCACTTGCCCGGCAGTGACTGGAGCGCCTCGTGCAACAGATCGAGTTCCTGGTTCCGCGACACCTCTTCCGAGACATCGGTGTGTCCATCTACAACCCCGGAACAATCGACTTCCCCCATATCGGCGGGATGCGAATGCCGCCGCGCGCGCAACGTATTCAGCGCGAGGTTGCGCGCGGTGACGAACAGGAAGGCGCGCACGTTGGCGATCGGCCGCGCGGCGTGGGCGCGCAGCGTGCGCAGGAAACTCTCCTGCACGAGGTCGTCGCGATCGCTCAGCGCCGGAAAACGCGCCTGCAGCCAGCGCCGCAGGTCAGGTTCGTGCGCCTGCACCTCGGCCGTGAACCACTGCGGATCGTCGGTGCGCGGGGTCTCCACCGCCGCACCCGTGGCCGCGAACGCGGACGGGTTCAAGCTCGTTTCCGATTCGAGGCGGCCCGAGAGCGATCCGCACGGGGCCCGCCCACGCATCCACTGCCACCGGGCTACGTCTCATCTCCGGCCGGCCGGGCGGCCCGAGCCGACCGGAAGCACCGGGAAACTATTTCTCGGCGATCTCCACCGGCGTCTGCGCTTCGATTTCTTCGATCGTGGTCAGCCCGAGGAGCACCTTGAGCAAACCATCGTAGCGCAGGGGCCGATAGCCGATCCGGGTGGCCGCATCGGCGATCTCCATCTGGCTCGCACCACGGCTGATCAGCGCGCGCACGCGGCGGTTGACGAGCAGCAGTTCATGAAACGCGATCCGGCCCTTGAACCCGGTGCGGCTGCACAACGGGCAACCCCGGCCGCGGTAGAAGGTGACTTCCGGAAATTCCGCGTCGTCGAAGTAGCGGCGGAGCAGATCGTCCGACGGCCGGTAGGGCTCCTTGCAGTTCTCGCAGATCCGGCGCGCGAGCCGCTGACTCAGGACGGCGCTCACGGTCGGCGCGACCATGAAGGGATCGACCCCGATCTCGCTCAGCCGCACCACGGCTTCGGGCGCGGAGTTGGCGTGCATCGTGGCCAGCACGAGGTGACCCGTGAGCGCGGCCTCGGTCGCGATCTTGGCGGTCTCCAGATCGCGGATTTCACCGATCAACATGATGTCGGGGTCCTGCCGCAGGAGAGCCCGGAGCATGCGCGCAAAGGACATGTCGATCCCCGCCTGCACCTGGGTCTGGGTGATGCCCTCGAGCTTAAGTTCGATCGGATCCTCGATCGTGGAGATGTTGACCGAGCGGTCGTTGAGTTCCGCCAGGGCCGCGTAAAGCGTCGTGGTCTTGCCGCTGCCGGTCGGGCCGATGACGAAGATGATGCCCGAGGGATTCCGCAGCACGCGCCGGAAAGGCTCCAGGATCGACCGCGAGATCAGCATGCGATCAAGACTCAGCAGGGCGCGGCGGCTCGTGCTGCCGAGGAGCCGCACGACGACCTTCTCGCCATACTGCGCCGGAATGGACGAGAACCGGAAATCCATGCTGGTCGACCCGAGCGGCACGGAAAAACGCCCGTCGGTCGGGAAGCGCCGCTCGACGATGTCGATCGTCGACATGATCTTGAAGCGGGTGACCACGGCACTGTGCAGTTTCCGCGGGAAGCGGAGGACATCGTGCAGATTGCCGTCGATGCGGTAGCGGACGATCGATTCGTTGGCCCAGGCCTCGATGTGGATATCGCTCGCCTCGCGCCGGAGGGCGAACAGGAGCAGGGCGTTGATGAATTGAACGACCTGTTCGTTCTCCGCGAGCAGCGCGATTTCGTTCCGGTTGCTGCGCGAATCGGCGCCGGCCGTAAAAATTTCCACCCCCGCCGCGTGGCGCAGCGCGTCGGCCAGCGATTCCTCGCTGGAATAGTGCAGCTGCACGAGGTCGCGCACGTCGGCGGGAAAAGAAAACACCGGGCTGATCGGCAGGCCGGCGATCGCGCTTATCCGCTGGACGAGCTTCGCGTCCGTCGGGTCCGGCATCGCGACGGTGAGTGCGTCGCCCAGCTGGTAAAGGGGCAGCACCTGGGCTTTCGCCGCCACCTCCGCCGTCAGCTTGCCGATGGCTTTTTCGCTGATCGCGACGCCGAACGGATCGACATAGGCGACGCCGATCAGGCGGCTCCACAACGTCCCGGCATCTTCCTTCCGCACGTGCTCCTGGGCGACGAGCTGCACCAGCAGCGCCAGCGGGTTTTCGGCAAACGCCGCCAGCCCGTCGAGGTCGCACGCGTGGGTAAACGTGGGGAGCGACCGGATGGCCGACAGGAAAGAGGCATCGAGCTTCGGCTTCACGGGGTCTTCCGCGTTTTGCGCCGGAACAGCTGCCCGATCTCCTTGCGATGCATTTTCTCCGCGCCCAAGGCGCCCGAGCGGCGTTCGATCGCCACCTCGGCCAGCATCTCGCGCAGCGAATAACGGACCTCGTTGAGCGCCAGCTCGGCGCGCGCAGCCAAAGGCTTCCCGGGGGCACTGCTCATGGCGTCGGCGTCTCCGAATTCCCGCCGCCAAACCGTTCCTGCACGATTTCGATGATGGCGGACGTCAGCTCCTCCTCGTTGGTATCTTTCAAAATATAGCCGACGGCTCCCTTGGCCTGCGCTTCCTCGACGGTATGGCGCACGTTCACCGCCGTCAGCATCACGATCTCCGCCGCCGGATCCATCGCGCGTAGTTTCTCCAGCACGGAGAGGCCCGAACCGCCGACCAAGTGGATATCGAGGAGCACGAGATCCGGCTTGGTCTCGGCGTAGAGCGCGAGCGCCCCGGCCTCGTCGCCGGCTTCGTAGACCTCCAGATCCGCGAAGGTGGAACGCAGGAGAATCCGGACAAACGTGCGCAGATGGGGCTCGTCGTCGACAACAAGGACTTTGGTGGTAACGGCCATGGTGCGCAGGGCCAACGTGCCCACGCGTCCGCTCAGGTCTAGACGGAATTTTCCGCCGGCGGCGGAGCCGGCGGGTTCACCGGCAGGCGGAGCCAGAAGCGGGCGCCGTGCCCGAGCCGGCTTTCGCACCCGACGCGACCGTGGTGTCGCTCCACAATCGTCTTCACGATCGACAGTCCCAAGCCCGTCGACGTTTCGCCGCCGGTGGGGCGCGCCGTGAGCTTCTGGAATTTTCCGAAGAGCTTCGCTTGGTCCGCCTCCGACAACCCCGGCCCGGCATCGTGCACCGCGAACTCGATCTCGCCCGCGGCGTCCGCCGGGCTCAGCGCGACCCGCACGCGGGTGTCGGCCGGAGAATACTTGATCGCGTTGCTGAGATAGTTGTCGAACGCCTCCCGCAGCAGCTTCGGATCGGCCACGACCACCAGCGTCTCCGGCAGATCGGCGTCGAGGGCGATGCGTTTCCGGGCCGCCGCCGCGGCGTTGAAACGAACCACCGTCAGGGCCAGCGCGGCCACGTCCGTCGGCGCGGGGTGAAAGACCACCCCGCCCTGCTCCAGCCCTTCGGTGGCAAGGATGCCCCGGACGATTTCGCCCATGTGCTGGGCGGAAGAGTGGATGCTGCCCAGCATTTCAAGTTCGTCGGCGGCCGAAGTCCGGGCGCCGGGCACCTTCTTCAGCCGCACCAGCAGCCCCGCCATTCCGGCAATCGCACTCAGGGGATTCTTGAGGTCGTGGGACGCGATCGCGAGCAACTCGCCCTTGGCCGCGGTGGCTTTCGTCGCCAGATCGCGTTGGGTCCGCATCTCCGCCTCGGCCCGCTCGATCTGCGCCAAGTGCAGAAACGTCTGCCGCCGCATCGCGCTCACGGTCCGCGCCACTCCCAGGCTCACGCCGAACGCGAGCGCGAGTGCGACCGCGCCGGTCCACCGCACCTCGTTGATTTGCGCGAAGTAGCTGTCGAGCGCGTAGTCCACGCCCACATAGCCCACCAGACGATTTTCCCGGTCGAACAACGGCGCCCTTCCCTCGATATAACGCCCGTGTGCATCCGCGTAGAAATCGGGCGCCACCCACGCCAGTCCGGCGCGGAGGACCGGCAGCGACGTCCGCCCCACCTCGGTCACCGGGTCTTCCTTGAGGAAGGGCAGAATGTCCTGACTCCGCCCCTTCGCGAGCTGCGACGCCCGGATCCGCGGATCGGTCGAGGTTTCGAGCACGAGCAACGGCGGCCCCTCCGCCGGAGTCCGGGTGGTCCACACGTATTGGATTTCCGGATGCGCCCGGTGCAGCTTGGACAACGGCCGGATCGCCTCCCGATACTCCTCACCGCCGAACTGTTCCACGCGGACGAGTCGCTCGTGCCGCTCCACGTCGACCATCCCGGCCGCCGCGACCGCCAGTCCCCGGACTTCGCGCCGAATCTCCGCCTCGCGATGCCACAGGACCCGGGGCAGCGTGTAGCCCAGCACCAACAGGCTCCCGCCGAACGTCAGCCCGAAAAAGATCGCCCCCAGCGCGCGCGGGCTCGAGCGGGAGAGATATCGTGAAAACGGCATGATGAGTGGGCGTCCGCGACGCCGCGACCAGGCCCAAGGCGCGCTACCGTGCCCCGCCCCCCATCGGCCGCAAGTGGAAAGCCCGGGACCTGCCCGAACTCCGCGCGCCGAAGTCGCGGCGCTCGCTTCGCCGACATTCTCCGGCCGGATACTTCGTTCCCCAGCCCGGGGCATTCGGACTGCTCCCTTAACGCAGGTGAATGTGTCGCGGAACGGATCGGGCTTTGCATTTGCGGGCGGAGACCATCGGCCCGGGATTGAGATCACTCTCGACTGGTCCGACTGCCGAGCTACCGTCCCCGCCATTCTTCCGCCCCCATGAATATCGTGCAGCGCATCATCATCTGGCTGGGCTGCAACGCGCTGATCGCCGTGTGGCTGCTGCCCCCGACGTATCTCGTGCATGCCGACGGCACCCGCTTGGAATCCAACTGGCACTACCTTTGGGATGTGCCGTTGGAGTGGTCGGTCTCCGTGCCGCTCACCGCGCTGCGCCTCGCGACCGTGATCGTCCTCACCGCCGGCTTCTACCTCGTCTTCCGCAGCAATCCGTCCAAAGGAGGCAACCTATGAACTCGACCGCCTGCTCCTCGCGCCAGCGCGGCTTCACGCTGGTGGAAATCATGTTCGTTGTTCTCGTGGTCGCGATCCTCACCGGCCTCGCCGCCTTTGTCATCGGCCGCATCAAGGACCGCGCCGTTCATTCGCTCCTCAGTAACAATCTCCGCCAACTTTATCAGGCCAAGGAGTTCTATTTTACCGAGTCCGGGCAGGCCGAACCCGTCGGCATCCAAACCCTCGTCCGGGAAGGCTATATCAGCGCGTCACTCTACAATCGCCTTTATCTGGGCAGCACGATGGAGAGCAAGATGGGCTGGCACTACGGGCGGCGCTTTGTGATCGGTGAACCGACCTACGCGTTTCAGGGCGACAAGCAGCGCGGCCAGGCGCCCACCAAGGAAACCATCTACTATCCGGGACCTCCGAGTTCGCTGCCGGCGCTCTTCGCCGACTCCACGCCGACTCAGGTCTCCCCCGTCATTCCCACGCCCGTCGTGCCGAATCCGACGGCTGCCATCGTGCAGCCCACGATTCCTCCGCCCACGACCCAACAACCGCCGCCCACGACGCAACAACCTCCACCCACGACCCAAACGCCGGCCGGCAACGTGACGTCCGGCACGACTGCGCCCGGCATCGCCATCCAGCCTCCCAAACCTCCGGCCCAGACTCAATCCGCCCAGGGCAACACGGTCGCGCCGGTCGGCCAGAATCCCAACAACCCCAACCAGCCCCACTCCCCGGGCAACTCGGCGTTCGGCCACTCGCACAATCAACCGCACAACCCCGGACACGGAAAACCGTAACGTGGCTTGATGCGGCTCCGGCGTGGGGCCGGTTCGGTTTCCGTCACGTTCGCCCGCATTGCGCGGCGACCCGGACTCGTGGCGGGAGCAACGCCGGTTACAATATGGTGACGCCTGCAGCGACGAATTGTGTCGCTCCGGCAAGACCGCAAAAGGGTCTGTCCATGGAGATTCACGTTTTCGATCGCGACCCGGCCGCGCAGTCGTTTCCAGCCGGCCACGTGGTATTCAATGCCGGCGAAATCGGTGACAAAATGTATGCCGTCGTCGCGGGCGAGGTAGAGATTCTGGTGCGGGGCAAAGTGATCGAAACCATTCACGCAGGCGGAATTTTCGGCGAGATGGCGTTGATCGAGGATCTGCCGCGGAGCGCGAGCGCGGTGGTAAAGTCCGATGCACGGCTTGTGCCGGTGGATCGGAACCGATTCCTCTACATGGTGCAGAATACGCCGTTTTTCTCCCTGCAGGTCCTCGCGGTTGTCGCCGAGCGCCTGCGGCGCACGCTCGGCCCGGCCGAGCAGAAAGCATAAGGCGCGCCTCCGGTCAGGCCCGAGTGAGCCGACCTCGGATTCTTTTCGCGCCGTTCAGCTGTCGACCGCGTTGCCGAGGTAGTCACCTCACTCCGGGCTGTGTCCGGCCGAGTTGGCCTCCTGAGATTTCCCGTCCGCCTCCCCCCGTTCCTACGCCCGCCCCTCTCTGAAGGTCCGCCGTCTCTTGCCCGCTCGTTCTTCGTGGGACAACGGCACCCACCTCAAGCCAGCCCGTATCCTACCGCCTATCCGGCCCACCCGCGGCTTTCCCGCGCTCGTTACCGGGAAGCGGAGTCACCCTTGCCTCCGGGCAACGCGGTGAGCACCCGCAGGTCGCCTTCAAACACCCGACCTTCGCCATCGGAAGACAACCGCTTATTGATCCGGGCGTGGGGTCGCCAGCGTGCGAATCTCGGATTCGGACAAGACGCACCGATAAAACCGAACGTCACCGATCGCGCCGGCGAACGGATAACCGTAACCCTTGTCCAGCGCCGACGCTGCAAGTGCGACCGGACCGGCGCCAAAGTCGAAGCCACAACGCGTGGCGCCTGCGCGCAGACCATCGAGATAGCCGGTGGCGGTGAGATCCGTTTCAATCGTCACCGCAAGATGCAGCCACTGCTCCGTCGGCAGAGGGCGCGCGATCACCCGATGCCATTTCGTCGATCCGTGCCACACCGCGAGCCCGTCCGCCTCCAGTCGGAGGATGCCGCTCAGGTTGCCGGCCTCCCGCGGGTGGCCCGTCATCGGAGACAAGATGCGACCGGCGCCGACAGCGTGCTCCTGAGCGTATTCGGGACGGCTCGAGGCCGCGGCGAACAGCGACGGCGAGCGGGCGCGTTTGACCCAGAGCACCAGCGTGACCGGAGGACGAAGATCGAGCGGGCCCAACACCACCGCCTGCTCCGGGTGACCCGCGAATTCAGCCGCCCAACCGCGGTGCAACGGAACGGCCCGCACCGCGCGCCGAACCTCCAACTGCGCGCCCCGGACCTGCTCGGTGGCCACCACGTCGGAGGAGTTCCCGCCCGGCGAGAACGTCACGTGCCAGGCCGGCGCCGGCGTGGGGGCTGCCGCCGTCACGAATGACCGTGCCAACCCCAAGGCCACCAGCCAGCCGACCGCTCGGAATCGCCGGCTCGTGTTCACGTGAGTTCGCGTTCCAACGCCACCGCCATGCCCATGCCGCCTCCGACACAGAGCGCCGCGATCCCCCGGCGGAGATTCCGATCCTCCATGAGGTGCAGCAACGTGACGACGAGGCGCGCGCCGCTGCAGCCGAGCGGATGCCCCAGGGCGATCGCGCCACCGCGGGCGTTCAACTTCGCAGGATCGAGGCCGAGTTCCGCGGCACAGGCCAACGTTTGCACGGCAAACGCCTCGTTGATTTCGAACGCGTCCACATCCGCGATCGGCCAACCAATTTCGCCGCACAACCGGCGGATCGCCCCGACAGGCCCCAGCCCCATCGTCGCCGGCGCACACCCCACCGCGCAGGCTCCGGCGAGTCTCGCCCGGATCGGCAGCCCGGAAGCTGCCGCGCCGCGCGCGTTCGCGAGCAGCGCCAGCGCCGCGCCGTCGTTGATGCCCGACGCATTCCCCGCGGTAACCGTGCCACTCGGGCGAAACGCGGGTTTCAACGCCGCGAGTTTTTCCAACGTGGTATCCGGACGCGGATACTCATCCGCTCTCACCGTTCCGTCGGCCGTCTCGAGCGGGACGATCTCGCGCTGAAAGTCCGCGCGGGCCGCCGCGACCCGCTGCTGGCTCGCCAGGGCAAACCGATCCTGCTCGGCGCGCCCGATCGCCATCAGGTCGGCAATGCGCTCGGCGGTTTCGCCCATGGCGACCTTCAGCACGGGGTCCGTCAGACCATCGACGAAGACAGCGTCGGCCAGGCGGAAGTCGCCGAGCTTTCGTCCGTCGCGCAGGTCCGTCGCGTAGTGCGGCGCCCGGCTCATGGCCTCCGTTCCCCCCGCCAGCACGACTTCCGCTGCGCCGAGCGCGATCGCGTCGGCCGCGAGCGCGATCGCTTTCAGGCCGGAAGCGCAGACCAGATTGACGGTGAAAGCCGGAGCGGACTCCGGGACTCCCAGGCGCAACCCGAGCTGGCGTGCGATGTTCATGCCACTCCCGGCCTGAAGCACCTGGCCGAGGATAATCTGATCCACCGCGGGTAGGAGCGGTTCCGGCACCACGGCACGCGCCACGGGCAACGCGAGATCGACTGCGCCCAGTGACTTCAGTCCACCGCCCAGCCGCCCGATGGGCGAACGTCGGGCGCTCAAAATGTAGATCGGCTGGGTATATCTCATCTCAGGAAGGCTCGAAGCAGTATCCCGGCATCCCACGCAACGCGCCCACGACCGGGGTAAACTCCATCCACGGCAGCACGTCTCTCCCGAGGTCGATGCCCGGAGCGATCTCGCGGAGGACAAGTCCACGCGGCGTCAACGCGAACACCGCCCGCTCGGTCACATACAGCACCTCCTGGCCACGGCCGATGGCGGATGGTCCGTGGAAACAGACCTGCCGCACTTGCCGCACGAATTTCGCGTGCTGGCCATCGCGCACGATCCGGAGATTTCCCGCCTCCACCGTCACGTCGAGTTCACCGGCCCGAAAGGTGCAGCAGAACACCACGCGCCGCGCGCTCTGCGCGATGTTCACGAACCCGCCGACGCCCGCGAATCGCCCGCCGAACGAGCTCACGTTCACGCTCCCATCCGCGCCCACCTCGACGGCTCCGAGCACGGCAACATCCAGCCCGCCACCGTCGTAGAAATCGAACTGCGCCGGCTGGTCGATCACGGCCTCCGGATGGTGGCTGCAGCCGAAACTCAGGCCCGACGCCGGCACGCCGCCGATCGGCCCGCTTTCGACGGTGAGCGTGAATTCGTCGAGCCGGCCCGTCTCCGCCGCGACGGCCGCAACCGCCTCCGGCAACCCGATACCCAGATTGACCACCTCGTGCGCCCGGATCTCGGCCAGCGCGCGTCGGCCGATGATTTTCCGCTCGTTGAACGGCAACCGCGGCAACCTGCCCGCGGTCTGGCCGGCCGTGACGAACGTGTTGTCGAACGCCACGCCGAAGGTCTGGGCGTGGTCACGCTGATCCGCGATGACCACGCGGTCCACCAGGATGCCGGGCACGCGGACGGCCTTGGGATCGTCGAGGCGCTCGACGACACGCTCGACCTGCGCGATGACAACCCCGCCGTGGTTTCGCGCCGCTTGCGCGATCGGCAAAACCTCGCCGATCAGACCCTCGCGCTCCAGCGAGAGATTGCCCCGGCGATCCGCGGTCGTCGCCCGGATCAGGGCCGCATGGATCGGGAAACTGCGGTAGCGCAGCCACGTCTCGCCATCGAGTTCGAGCCGCTCGACGAGCGGCGCGCCGGTGCGGGCGTTGAGCCGGCCGCCGCCGTGAACAGGATCGATGAAGGTATCGAGCCCGATCCTGGTGAACACTCCCGGCCGGCGGGCGGCGATCTCGCGGAAGAGCGCGCTGATGACGCCCTGCGGCAGATTGTAGGCCTCGATCTCGCCGGCGAGAGCGAGCTGGCCGAGCTTGGGCGCGAGATTCCAGTGTCCCCCGACGACGCGCTTCACGAGCGGCACATGGGCCAAGTGGTTCAGCCCGCGGGCGGCGCGGTCGCCCTGTCCGGCCGCGTAGACCAGCGTGAGGTCGCGCGGTGCACCGGAGGCGAGGAATCGCGCCTCGAGTGCCGCGGTCAGCGCCTCGGGGTGACCGGCACCCACAAAGCCGCCGATCGCGACGGTGGCGCCGTCCGGAATCGCCGTTACCGCCTCGGCAGCCGATACGACGCGCGCCGCTCCTCTCATCCGCGCCAGCCTCCGTTGACCTCGATGGTCTGCCCGCTGACGTAGCCGGCAAGCGGCGAACAGAGGAAGAGGGCGACATGGGCGATGTCGGCCGGCGTGCCGAAACGGGCCAACGGAATGTGCTTCAGCATCTCAGCCCGCACCGTCTCCGGTATCGTCGCAGCCATAGCCGTGTCGATCACCCCGGGCGCGATCGCGTTGGCGCGGATGCCGCGGCGCGCTGCCTCGCGGGCCACGACCCGCATCATGGCCTGCACGCCCGATTTGGCCGCGGCATAGTTGGCCTGGCCGTAAAAGCCCTGGATCGCCGCGATACTCCCGAGGCTCACGATCGCGCCGCCGTCGCGCATGATCTCGAGGCCGAATTTGCAGCAGTGAAACACGCCTGAGAGATTTACGTCGATCACGGCCTGCCATTCCTCGAGCGACATTTTCGCCACGGTGCGGTCGCGGATGATCGCGGCGTTGTTGATGAGAAAGTCGATGCCGCCGAGTTCATCCCGGACGCGGGCCATCATTGCCTGCACGGCCGCCGCGTCGGCGACATCAGCGACTTCGGCGCGGGCGCTGCCGGCGCGCGCCGCGTTCAATTCCGCCACCAGCCGAGCCGCGTCGGCCCGGGTGGAGCCGACGTCCGGGTGATTCAGGACCACCGTCGCGCCCGCGGCGTGAAACGTTCGCGCCATCTGGGCGCCGATGCCCTGCGAGGCGCCGGTGATCAGGACAATGTTCTGCGCGAGATCGATCGGGATGCTCATCGGAGGGGGGAGAAAAGAGCGCTATTTGGCTTTGCGTTTCTGGGGGCGAAACTCCGGCGCCGTCGGATCCTCGGTCGAACTGCCCTGCCAGAGGGGCGCTATGTTGCTGCGGTCCCAGTGGGCCCAGCGCTGTGTCAACCGGGCCACAATTTCGGGGTGACGGGCGGAAACATCGGTCGTTTCACCGACATCCTTGTCGAGGTCGAAGAGTTGCCAGCCGCTCTGCCGCTTGGCGTCGAAATCGCGCCAATCGACCAGCTTCCACCGTCCTTCGCGCACAGCCTTCTGCGGACCCAGGCGCCAGAACAACGCCTCGTGCGGCGCACCGCTTTTTTCTCCCCGCAGCCACGGGAGCAGATTCACGCCGTCAAACGTGGCCGGCGCGGGCCGGCCGGCGGCGGCCAGCGCGGTGGCGGCGATGTCGAGCGCGATTACCGGCTCGTCGAAGGTCCGGCCCGCCGCGAGCGTGCCGGGCCACGAAACGAAAAACGGCACCCGGTTGCCGCCCTCCAACACCTGCCCCTTGTTGCCGCGCAGCGGATGATTCCGCGCGGTGTTGTAGGAGAGATAGGGCTTCTGACCCGCGCCGCCGTTGTCACTGAAGAAAAACACCAGCGTGTCGCGTTCCAACCCTTGTTCGCGCAGGTGGGCGGTCAGCCGGCCCACGCTGTCGTCGAGGCCGACCAGGAGCGAAAGGTATCCGCGCCGCTCGGGATCGGTGACGGCCGCGGGCACGCGGTCGCCGTATTTTTTGATGACCTCGAGCGGCGTGTGCACGGCGTTGTGGGCGACACACAGGAACCACGGCCGATCCTGGCGGCGGCGCATGAACGCGATCGCCTCGTCGGTGAAAACATCCGTCGAATAACCGTCGATCCGCTGCAATTCGCGGCCGCGGTAGATCATGTTGCGCGAGTAGGCGGCTTCGAACTCCGGCTCGCGGTCGGCACGAAGCACGAAGTTGTGCATCGCGACCAGGAAGCCGAAATACTCGTCGAAGCCGCGGGCGAGCGGATGACGGTCCGCGCTGAAGCCGAGGTGCCACTTCCCCACCAGCCCGGTGGCGTAGCCGGCAGCGCGCAGGTGGTCGCCGATCGTCGGCTCGGAGAGCGGCAACCCGAGGCGCGACTCGTCGCCGACCCGCGCGTTGAACTCGGCGCCGAAACGCGTCTGGTAACGCCCGGTGAAGAAGCCGGCGCGTGAGGGCCCGCAATACGGCGCGGAGACGTAGCCGTTGGTGAACCGGATGCCCGAGCGCGCGAGCGCGTCCAGATGGGGCGTCGGAACTTCCGCGCCACCCTGCACCCCCACGTCGGCATAGCCGAGATCGTCGGCGAGGATGACGAGGATGTTCGGCAGTCGGGTGGCGGCGTTGGCGGTGCAAGCGGCGCAGCACGCCGCGAGAGCTGTAGCGAGGAAGCGGCGGAACGACATGGCGCGATCAGAAGCTGCCCTTGATCCCCGCCGTGATCTGCGCGCCAAACTCCGACACCATGAACATGCGGGCGTGGGCAGGCGTGAGGGAACCGTAGCGCATCGCCAGATTGGGCACGTTGAAGACGTTGCGCACCGAGCCGAAGACCGCGAGTTTGCGGCGGATCTGCCAGTCGACGCTGACGTCGAGATGGGTGCGGGCGCGGAGATAGTTGAACGAGTCGGGTCCGAGGGCGGCGAACGGGCCGTTGCGCTGCAGGCCCCGCCAGTTCCACCGCGCCATGACCGTCACGGGCGAGCGGGCAAACGTCACACCCCACGCCGCGCTCTTCGGCACGAAGCCGGCGAAGTCCGCATTCCGGTTGCCCTCGAGCAGGAGGCGCGAGCCGTTGGCGAAGACACTCAGCGAACGCGCCCACGTCCCCAGTCCGCCGAGCGAGTGCCGCACACTTACTTCCCCGCCGCGGATGCGCGCCGCGCCGGAGTTGACGGTGGTCGACAGCTGGAAGCCGGCGAAACGTGGATCGAGTCCGAGTTCGGCGATGTCGGCGGCACTCGCGACGCGCACGGTGTCGGCGAAAAAGTCGCGGATGTCCTTTTGAAACGCGCCGACGGAAAACACACCGCCCGCGGCCGTGTAGCGTTCGAGCGAGAGATCGAAGTTGTCGGCGGTCCACGGCCGGAGCGACGGGTTCCGCACGGTGAGCGTGCCGGGAATGACGGTCGGATTGGCGAGGTCCTCGGCGGAGAGGTCGCGCTCGTTGATCACGACGTTCGGGATAATCTCGCTGAAGTTGGGGCGACCATACGTGCGGGCGTAGGCGAAGCGGACCACGAGATCGTCCGTCGGCGTCGCGGTCACATGGACGCTCGGGTAGAAGCCGTCGTAGGCGCCGGACGATTCGTTGCCGCGCTCGCGCCGGGTGAGTCGCACCTCCTCGATCGAACCGGCGGCGCCGGCCTCGGGGCGGCGAATCCGCTGGCCGCGGGCGTCGAGCGCGAAGGTGCCGTTGGCATTGCGCACGAAGGCGGCGCCGGGATCGAAGATCGGGCCCTGCCCGCGATTGGCCGTTTCCTCGAATCGCACCCCGGTCAGAAGCTTGAGGCGCCCGGGCACGAGCTGCAGCTCGGCCTGCGTGTAAGCCGCCTTGAGTTCCTCGCGGATGAACTCGGAGGTGTTGATCCGGGAGACGGCCTCGGCAGCAGCTTGGGCGGGGGTCTGGGTGATAAGCGCCGGGTTGGCTTTGTAAGCCCGCGAAGCCGCGACCGTGTTGATGAAGGCGACATCGCGCACCCCGAAGCCGGAGTCCTGGTTCACGTAGACCTGCATCCGGTAGGGCAAGGCCGAGAAATCGCCGTTGTTGCCGTTGTAGGTGAAGTTGCGGACCGGAATGCGGCTGTCCCGCCGCTGCACGCGCTGCAACGCCCCGGCTTCGACGAAGCCCGGAAATTTCAGCAGGCTGATCCGTCGCCGCAGACTCACGTCGGCCGACACCACGTCATCCGTGATGGTCCGTCCGCCGATCGCGGCCGTGGTGACGCGAAAGTCGGCCAGGTTGTTGAAGTTCACCTCGCGACCGTCGTTGCCGTAGGCGCGCACGACCGTGGACGAACCGGCTGCGCTCAGGGGCGTCACGTTGGTGTAGGCGATCCGCAGCGGGACGGCGTAGGTGGCGGTCAGACTGTTGAAGACCCAGTCTTTGCCGCCGCCCCGAAACTTGGCGCTCGACGACGAGCGATTGACGCCGGCCTGCACGCGCCAGCGGCCGTCGTCGAAGCGATAGCGCAGGCTGCCCGCGAGCGTCTGCTCGAGCCGATTGGAAGTCTCGCTGGTGAGGTTGACGACCCCGCGGCCGGTGGCGCCCTGCGTGAAGTCCGGCCCGAACGTCAGCGGAATTCCCCCGGCCGCCGCGGCAATCGTCGGCGTGCCGTTGGTGCCCGTGCCGAAGGTCCGGAGGTTGTTTCCGCCCTGCGACATGAAGTCGCTGAGGTTGAGTCCGAACGAGAGCACCGAATCCCGCGCCGGCCGCCAATCGAGGTTCAGGCCCGCGGCCTTGCGCCAGGTGAAGCGCGGCGCATCGCGCGTGACGTCGCTCGACAGATAGGGATTGCTGAGGGAGGCGGCAGTGCCGGCGGCCGCGGCCGTCCAGACCGACTGGTGGAAGCGCTGCGGGTTGAAGAAATTCGAGGCGAGGCCGGTGACGACGAGCCCGAAGTTGCGGTTCACCGGAATCGTCCAGTCGAAGTCGACGTTCGGCAGGATCTTGTAGGCGACCTTGTCGTCGTAGGTGTAGGGCGACCGTAGCTGCAGCGCGAGCGAGTTGGCCGAAAGGTAGGTGCGGTAGCGGAACTCGGCGCGCGTGCGCTCGAAGGCACTCTTGCTCACCAGATTCACCGAACCGGCGAGCGACGCTGCGGAGTTCGCGGGCGTGGGGACCTTGAAAACCTCCACGCGCGATGCGCCGGTGATCGAAGTCTGCGACATGTGCGGCGCGCGCGAATTCCCGAAGTAGTTCGCATTCGAAGTCTGCGCCCCGTCGACGGAGAATTCGGTCAGATTGGGCGCGAAGCCCCGCAACGAGAGGTCGCGCGCCTCCGCATCGACGTAGTTCACGAGCACCCCGGGGAGAAACTTGAGGAACTCGCCGACATTGCCCTCCTGCACGTCGCCGAACACGTCGGTTGCCACGACCTGTTTCAGGTTGGGCGAGAACCGCTGCTCGTTGGTCGCCAGCGCGTGCCCCTCGGTTTCGCGGGCCTGCGCCACCACAAAAGGGTCGAGCCGCACCGCGGCATCGCCGGCCGCGGCTTCGACGCCGGCGAGCTCGACGTCCCAGGTCGCGAGCTGCCCCGGTTTCACCTCCACCGTGGCGCGCTGCGGCTGGAGGCCGGTGAAATAGAACTCCAGGGTCGTCGCTCCGGCCGGCAGATCGGGCAAGCGGTAGGTGCCAAACGCATCGGTGAACGCGACGACGGCGGTGCCGGGGACAGTGACGCGGACGTTGGTCAGAAAACGTCCGGTCTGGCCGTTGCGGACCCGTCCCGTAACGGACCCGGCGGAGTCGGCGGCGCGTGACGATGACGCGTCGGCGGCGAGCGCTGCGGAAGGCAACCCGCAGACGAGGACGGCCAACGCAAGGGGCAGGAGTAGGCGGCGGGGTTTCATGGGGTGCAAAGCGAGAGGTGCGTCAGGCTGATCCGGGATCCGCGGCGGCGAGTTCCTGCAACGCCTCGATGGCGAGCAACTCGCAGTTGAACCACATCAGCCCCGTGGGCTGCATCACCCAGGTCAGGTAGCGGCCAGGTGCGCGGGTATTGGCCTGGGTGCGGGTGAGCGTAGCGGCCAGCGCACGGGCTTTGGCGAGATGCAGCGGATCGCGCGTCACGCGATGGGCGGCCAGAAACATGCGGATAAGTTTCGCCGAACTCGCGCAGACCGGGGCGTAGGCGCGATACTGCTCCACCACACACGGCAACATCCACGTGCGGCTCTTGGCCCCGGCGACACCGTCGGGACTTTGGTCGCCCGGTCGCGTCGTCGGCGGCTGCGCCCACATCACGAACTGATCCTCGGCGAAACGCAGGATCTCGAGCGCCAGTTCCCGATCGCGCGCGGAAGGGACGGGCTGGCGAAGCAGGTGGATCGCGTAGTCGCCGGCGTCGTGCTTGGTCAGGTTCTGGTAGGCCGGCTGCGGCTTCACGTCCTCGAACTGGCCCTGCCAGTTCCACGTGCGCACCGGATTGGCTTCGATCCACGCGACGGCGCGATCCCGCACGGGATTGAAGCGGTCGAGTCCGGCGACGCGTTCCAGCCGGTCGAGAAAATCGACCACCATGGTCGGCACCATCACGTTGTCGGTCACGAGCGCGCCGTCATTCACCCGCACGAACAACGGCCAGCTCCCGTCGGCCTGCTGGCGCCGCGCGTAGGTGTCGGCGATGCGGACCGCGGCGTCGCGGTAGCGCGTCTCGCCGGTGGCCGAGTAGAGGGTGAGAAAATACAAGCCGCTCTCGGCCCCCGAGGTGGTCATGTGGTTTTCCGGCGACATGTGGCCCTTGAGGCGGTCGCGGAACTTCGTCGGGTGATAGGTGGGGGCATGGTGGGCCCAGGGCGACGATGCGGGGAAACAAAGCCCGAGCAGATAGTCGGCGGCCCGGCGGGCGGCCGTCAGGGCCGCCTCGGCGTCGTCGGGAGCCGGAGACTGTTTCGCGTAGAGCGCGAGCGCGGCGGCGGCGGCGCCGACAATCTTGTAGGGATAGCGATAGAGATGGAACTGCACGTCGGGTTCGCCGGTGGTGAACCAGCAACGCAGGTCCGGCGAATGCACCAGCGCCTGCAACGCTCGCCGCGAACTTTCGCGCCATCCGAGCGCGGCCGGCGGATAGCTGGCATCGAACGGAGCGGCCCGGTGAAACGTCCGCTCGTTCGGAGCGCCGATCGCGCCGCCGCGGACGTCGAGCGCTTCGACCCTCAGTCTGGTCCGACCGACCGGCAACTCCGCCCACACGAGGGAGAGCGGCGCCGTCGGCTCGGGCGCGGAGAACGTCCGGTTGCCGCCGTCAGCTCCGGTGACGGTGAAGCGGTAGGCGTGCGCGCCTTGCGCCGCCGGAATCTCAAAAGCCGGCGCGTGGAGGAACTGCACCGCCTCACGATTCCAGAAGGGCTGCTCTCCCGGCTTGCCCGGTCGCACCGGCGCGGCGGTTTCGTGGCGGGCTCGGGCGACCAGTTCCTCGGACGCCCTGCTCGGCGGCGAATCCGCAGCCAGCAGCGGCAAGGCAGCCATGATATAGAGAGCACCGGGCAGCGAATGAAGGGACATAGGTGTGGGGAGGTGCGCGGACCGGTCACGCGGCCGGCGCGTGGCTGAATTGGAACCAGATGAAGTAGGCGTAGAGCGCCCCCATGAGCGCGACGAACAGGCCCCACCAGAGAAACAGGCTGCGCCAGCCGCCATACCGGCTACGCTCGGCCTCGGGCAGCGCCGCCATCCGCGGAGACCAGATGATGCCCTTGATCCGCTCGGGATCGGGCGCTGCGCCCAGCAGCGAAATCACCACCATCAATCCCATCGAGACGGCCCAGACGGCGAAGGTGCGGTTGAGCCAATTGTCGAACGGCTGGAGCAACGTCACGTGCTTGAACAGCACGTGCTCGACGAAGGCCGTGAACGGAAAGCCGAACCACAGCACGAACGTCGCCGCGGCGGCGTTTGCCCGCGACCACAGCACGCCGACCAGAAACACCGCCGCAATCGGCGCCGCGACCCAGGCGCCGACGTTTTGGATTAGCACAAAGACCCCGAGCTGCTGCCGCGTGAACCAGATGGCCAGCGCGGTGGCGATCGCGAGAATCACAAACCCACTCCAGCGCCCCACCCGCACCAGATGCGCCTCGGACTTCTCACCCGGCACGAGCGGCTTGTAGAGATCGATCGTGAAGACCGTGCTGCACGAGTTGAGCACCGAGCTGATGTGCGAGAGCATCCCGCTCGCGAGTCCCGCCATCACGATGCCGCTCAGGCCGACCGGCAACAGGTCGCGGACGAGGGTGGGAAACGCCAGGTCTTTGTCCGCGAGACCGGGGTAAAGTTGGAACGCGACGATGCCCGGCACCACGATCAGGAGCGGCAACACGACTTTGATGAAGCCGGCGAACACCACCCCCATCCGGGCATCCCACTCGCTGCGGGCACCGAGGCAGCGTTGCACGATGAACTGGTTGGTGCAGTTATACCAGATGCCGACCGAGAGAAAGAGGGTCCAGACGCCGAACCACGGGTAGTCTTTGTCGGTGGCCGGGTAGATGATTTTGAATTTCTCCGGTGCGCTCTGCATGAGGGCGCCCAGACCGCCGACCTTTTCCAATCCCACCCAGGCGACCACGAGCCCGCCGATCATCATCACGACAAACTGCAGGAAATCGGTCCACGCGACCGACCGCAGCCCACCGTAGATCGTGTAGGAGCCGGCGAGCGCCGCGAGCGCGAGGATCGTCGCCGTCTCGTCGAAATCGAACATGCCGCGCATCGCCTTGGCCCCCGCGAGCATCACCACCGCCATCTGCGCGACGATCCACAGGACGAGGCAGCACACGGCGAAAAGATAGCGGCAGTGGGCGTTGTAGCGCCGCTCGAGAAACTCCGGCATCGTGTAGAGTCCTCCCCGGATATAATACGGCAGGAAGATCCAGATGAGCGCACTGAACGTGACCACGTTGCCCCACTCCCATTGCGCCACCACGAAGCCCACCGCGTAGGCGACGCCCACCATGCCGATGAAGTGCTCGGTGCTGATGTTGGCGGCGATGATCGAGCCTCCGATCGCATACCACGGCAGACCTTCACCCGCGAGAAAGTAGCCGCGCGCGTCGGTTGCATTGCGCCGCCCGACCCACAGCCCGAGGACGACCGTGCCCAGGAGATAGACCCCGAAGAGCGTGAGGTTCAGCGTGCTCATGCGGAAGCCGTGGCCATCGCGTCGGCGCGCGCAGTGAGGTCGGCACCCAGCGCGATCGCCGCGGCCGTCAACCGCTCCAGCCCGCCGGCAAGGAAGGGAGAGACCGAAACCGAATAGAGACCGGCGTGCTCGTAGGCGGGGCGCGGCGGCAGGTAGCTCGCATAACCGTTGGCGATATTGATCGCGGCGACAGGCCGCGGGTTGAACCGGCGCCGCAACTCGACTTGAAACGCACTGTAGGCTTCGTGCGGGTGAGCAAGGAGGAGTGCATCGCCGATACGCCAGCCGTAGAGGGCCGTGGTCATGGCGTCTCCGTCGCCCACGTTGCGCCGCACCGCGCGCTGCCGCCGCAGGCGTTCCGCGCTCAGCCGGTCTTTCGTCTGCTCCAGTTCCCGATCGATCTCCCCGACCGTCGGCATCGGTTTCAGGGCCAAGGTAACGTCGCAACGCGTGGCCGTTATCGTGCGCAACGGGCGATTCGGCTCGCGCCGCCACATCGCCAGGCTGGCGCCGGATTCAACGATCCCGCGTAACGCCAGACCTGTCGCCGGCGGCAGTATCCCGGCAAGCGTGGCCAGCACGGCATATCCGAGACGCCGACCGTGCTGATCGCACAATGCGGGTTCCCCGGAGTATTGCTCGGCGGGGGCAAGTTCCCCCGAGGCCCCCTGCAGGAAGAGACACGGCGCTCCGGTGCTGTGCTCCACGACCTCCCGCATCGCGCCGGGATAGTCGGGCGACAACGCACGGTTTTCCCAGGCCAGCGTGGTCGGATGGCAGGCGTAGTTGACGAGGGTCGCGAGCACCGTGCCATCGTCTCCGGTTGCACGGCCCACCAGCAGGGTGTCATCGGCCGGGACGTGCGGATTGAATCCCACCAGCCAACGCCCGCTCGCCGCATCCGGCAGATCGCG
>JACCEB011639633.1_pt1 | contig 33259 bp, 55 predicted proteins | sample 7454761 | NCBI WGS metagenome assembly JACCEB01 (sample SAMN15323454, study PRJNA562643) | freshwater metagenome | isolation source: river surface water | place: USA:Blue River Watershed | collected 2017-08-18
GTATCTAAATTTGCCATATCTGCTCTTAATAACTCTGTCCCACCACGAGTCCCTGTATGTACTCTTAATGATTTTGTAGTCTCATTCACTACTATCTCACCTTTTGCCCCTAATAATAAATTATTATCCGATGTATTCCCCCTCTTTATTACTGTTGTCTTACCTTGTAATGCCATTTTAGTTTTCTCCTATTGATAAAGTTCTTTATCAATAGCCTTACTTATAAATTATTTATCTACTCCTCTACCGTATACCCTGCCTTCTCTATATATATTATCAAACTCGCTACCTTTATCGGGTCCTTACCCTTTATCACTAATTTACCCTCCACTACACTTATATCTGCCCATGACTTATTATTGTCCATTATAGACCTCACAAACCTCTCAGGAAACTGAAACCCATTCTCCTCTTTAGGATGCACTGTTATACTGTACTCCCTCTCTTTTATCATATCTAGCCAATTACGAACTAAATCTTTCGCAAATATCACTTTCTCTGTCATAATATCACCCTCGCTATCATATTCTTCATTTCTTCAGTCTTGTGTGCACCTCTTAATAAACTTATATTCTCCCCCACCATCTTTAATGACTTATATATATCCGATAACTCTTCTATCTCCTCTAAAGTCTTTAACCCCTTCATAAACCTATACCGAACCTTCCCTTGACTCTCCCCTATCAACTTCGCCACCTTAGATTGACTACTCCATAAATATATATACACCATCACCTTTAAATCCTTCTCATTCCTAAATACCGTCCCCAACCTCTCCACCAACTCCTCCTCACTAAAATCTTCTATCTGCACCAACATCTTTAACCGCTCTGTTGCTCGATTTAACCTATAATGTATATTCGGCTGTGTAAATCCAAATATCTTCCCTAATAACGATTGACTTATACCCTTTAAATGTAACTCTATTATATCAGCCTCTAATGGACTTATCTTCTCCATCTCCTCTAATATAATATTAAACAAATGCTGATTCTCCTCATCCAACTCCTCAAAATATGAAGGTAATGAAGCTAACCCATCCTGATCACTAAATAAACTCTCTAATAATCTCTGATCCATTTTATTTCACTCCTTCTACACTAAAGCCATCTACGACTGTTAATATCTCTACACTCCGCATCTTTATTAATAATACATAATATGTTATCTCTTTCTCATATTTTATTCCTACTGACTCCTTCATCTTCCTACACCCTAATAACACCCAATCCTTTAACCTATTCCTCCTCACTACCCTTAAATCTGGACTCCCACATAAAACCCACCTCCTTAACCTCTCTACCCCACTCTCCCCCTCTATCTGCCCTAAATTTATTATGTCCTGTATCTCCCCCTCAAAACCCTTAAAATCACCACTCTTTATCTTCCCCTTCCCCCCTATACTTAAGACTGCCCCCTTACACATCGCCTTATTTACCATCTCCTTTAACTCATTATCACTTATCACACTATGAAAAAATAATCCCGTACCAGGATCTATTGATACAAAACTATTATCTATATAACTACTCTCAAATAACCTATAATAACTATTTGACGGATACCCACTCTTTATAAATATATACCCTTCTATCAAAAAGGTTACCACTCCCCCTGTCTTTATTACTGGTATATATATGTCTTCCTTACTTATCTTCCCTATCCTACTTACTATATCCACTAAATACCCATTCTTTGCCTCCTCCTCTCCTCGACTCGTCATCTCTAAGACCACCCACTTTACTACATTCTCTTTGGTTAACGATTTCTTGTGGTCAGCCATTCATTCCCCCATTTATTAATATTTTGTCACTTGTTTATTAACATACTATTTACCACCCTCACATAACTTATTAAATCCATTTTTTCTTTTTCCTCGACTTTTTCCACTTTTACCTCCCTTTCTACCCTTTTTACACCACCCAACACCTTCAACACATCACATATTAACATATTCCCTGTGGCACGAACAGGCTTCGACCCTAACACCCCCACCAATTCCATTAAAACCCCCACATCTACCCGCCCCCCTATCTCCCTTATCTTCTTCTCATTCCAATATACCGCAGGCTTTATCTCACTCCCTAATACTAGCCCCACTACACTCATACTACAATCTATCAACTTCTCATATACCACTGATACTGGGGTCACTAATAATACCTCCCTTAACTTCTTCATCATCTCCCCCCCATTCCCTATACTCAATAATATATCACATATATTGTCATTCCTCTCCATATGTAAATACTTACGAACATTCTCCACCGTCACTCCCCCCATCGACCCCACACCCTCTAATGACTTTAAACAATCCCTTATATGACTCTCCCCTGCCTCCACTATTAACTCCAATGCCCTCCTATCATATATTATCCCCTCCTCCTTACATACATATGATAACCTATCTGCTATCTCCTCCACACTCGATGCCTTTATCGTAAATACTGGCGCACACCTACTCTTTATCGCTCCCCTAATCTTCTCCACCTCTGTCGTACAAAATATACACACCATCTTCTTCTCATTACTCCTACCACCTACCACATTCTCTTCTAATGACTTTAATAAGGCATCTGCAGCCTGACTCCCTATCGCATGAGCCTCATCTATTATAAATATCCTCCTCTTCCCACTAAATGAACTATACTCCAATGACTCCAATAAACCCTGTATATCTGCTTTCGTTGACTTTGACGCAGCATCAAACTCCACTATCGCATCTGACTCCCCCCTTAACGCACTCTCACAATTAAAACACTTATCACATGGCTCTCCTCCTACAGGATTATCACATACCAATGCACGAGCTAATATCCTACTTAATGTTGTCTTCCCTCCACCCCATAACCCAGAAAATATATACGACTGATTCCTCCCACGACCACTCCCCACTATCCCCTTTAATACCTCCACTATCCCACTATTCCCTACCACATCCTTATACCTCACAGGTCTATACTTTGTATCTAATGACATTTCTTTTCTCCTTTTCTATAAAATATCACTTCTCTATTATATTATTCTTATCCCACTCTTCTCTTATCTTTCTTAAAAACTCCTCTAATTCATATACTCCTAACACCTCCTCAAAATCCCCATCTTCATCTACATTATATATCTTATACTTATAAAATATCCTCACAGACTTATTATCTACCAACTTACCCCCACTACCATCTATTAATACATATAATGGCACTCCCTCTTTTAACTCATAATATATCCCACCATTCATTACTCCTGATATTCTCTTAAACCCTATCTCTTCTATAAACTCTATAAAGTCCTTTTCACTCCTTATCCATACTCCCCTATTTATTCTACGAACTCTCTTCCCCTCTTCTATTACATAGTAACTGTATTTCATTTTATCCTCCCCCATTCTCTTCTTGTTTCTTCTAACATATGTCCTACCATAAAATTTATACTTGCCTCCCCCATTACCAACCCCCCTACCCTCACCTCTCTTTTCCCAAAATCATATTCTACCCTCCCTAGTCTTATTAGACTATCCTTATCCCATAACTCTAATAACACCCCCTTCTCTATACTCTCTCCTAGTAAATATAATATCTCCCCTAACTTCTTATACCCTATCTCTATCAATAACGACTCTAATGAGATTTCTTTAAGTTCTTCTCTTACCACTACCCTCTTACCATCTACTTTTTCTGTGTATCTTCTTATCATTTCTTTTTACTCCAGAACTCTCTTATCTCTTCTAATACTCTATCTGTAAACTCTCTTATAGTAATTCCTCTCCTCTCTTTCTCTTTTCTTTCTAATTCATATATATAGGATACATATCCCTTATCCTTACCACTAAACACATTTATTTTTATCTGTCTTAATCCTGGTAAATATATATTTACTTTATCCCTTACTGGATCTATTGTATGGACTACTATCTCTCCTATATCTATATGCTTTAATCTTATATATCCCCTACTCTTCTTTTCTACCACATACCCTATCTCTTCTAACATTTCTCTTATATAGTCTTCTACCTTAAGACTACAATTATATATCTCTACTCCCTCTCTTTTCCCTTTCTCTTCATTCTTTATTGTATATTTGCTCATTATTTATCCTTTTTTAGTATTATAGTATATATGTGTCATTTATAGGATATAGGTTATCAGATAGAGCATGAAAATGCAATATGTGATAGGAGAATTGTAATAAGGTTAGCCTACAAGTGGATATAAAAAATAATTTGGAAAAAATAATGAACGGAAAAAACTACCCCCTATAAGAAATCTAGTATGGTACGCATTAAGGCTTAATAATATTATAATGTTTTATGTTTAGGTGGTATTGGTATCATAATTTTCGCTCCAGAATTTTCTAATGTAGTTTAGGATGAAGTTAAAAGCTTCTTCGAAATTAGCAACAATAGAAGAAATGGGGTTGAGGGTATAGATATTATTTACTTGATCTTGATCATAAGACTTTATGAGGAATTTAGTTTCAGAGTCTACAAGGAGATAAATTATAACAGGGGTATAATAATCAGTAGGGTCTTTACTTTGAAATTTAAGAGAGATACGAGGGATGGTATTGTTAGTATAGACACTAACAATACCATCCACACTAGTCATAAAGAATTTAATTTCAGAAAAGAAAGCTTTAAAGAGATCAGTAGGAGTAGGCTTAACGCGAGTAGAGTGTTCAGTGAGAGTCTGGTTAGGTAAAGAGACTCTGATGTTATTTTTAATATGGGTAATGGGTATCATGGTTTAGGTAGTTCGAGTAATTGAGAGGCGAGGTCAAGAACATCATTGGGCCAGTAGTGTTGAGGTCTAGGTTTACGGGTTTTTTCATTTGGTTTACAGTTAGTGATAGAATCAATCCATTGTGAAGGGATAGCACCGATACCATAAACAGCACCGAGAAGGGCGCCAGCAATAGCACAGTTGGTATCAGCATCACCACCTTCTTTAAGAGTATCATTCATAGCTTTAGAGAAGCTGCTAGTATTGTAGAGATGATACATAGCATTTTGTAGTGCGGTAAGACAGTAGCCTTTTTGATAAGAGTCCATATTGTTGGGGATATTATATTTAGCTTCAATCATTCGTTCTCTGATAGTAGGGATAGTAGCCCAGTCAACCATTTGGTCAAAGAGGTCTCTTTGAGGGATATCGGATTTAATAGCGAGGGAGATAGCTCTTGCAAAAATAGAATTAGTTTCAAAAGCGATATTGTTATCGTGAGTACATTCAGCATCAGCAATAGCGAGAGCTGCAACAGTATCTAGGTCTAGATTAGCACCATAGATACCGATAGGGGCAACTCTCATAAGGGCACCGTTACTAGCAGACTTAGGGTCATAAATATCATGAACGAGAGCTTTACCGATAGTGAGACCTATATCGAAGGGGTCACTTTCAGCCCAATCGATATAAGAGCTATATACATGATTATAGTCAAATCGTTGATTAAGGATAATAGAACGAGCGAGAGTAATAGCCATTTCACCATCATCAGTAGGTTGACCGGCTTCAATTTTATGGACACCGCCTGGGATAAGGTCTTTAATACCTTTAGGGTAAAGAGCTTTAACTTCAGATTTGTATTTAAATTCACCATGAGCACCTAAGTTATCACCAGCGATTAAACCAACAAGACATCCTTGAGCTTTATGTAACATAATAATTTCCTTTTTTAATAAGTATGTTGTATAGGGATTTGTCAGATAAGTCTTTAATAGAGTTATCTTGACGGAGGTTATAGGGGGTATTGAGTAAAGAGATAATGTGACAAATATCTTTATGTTTAGTTTCTATTATATTAAGTTCTTGTTGGTAAATATTATTAACAATAACAAGTCTAAGGTATTGTTGTTGTAGTTCATATTTGGAATAAAAGAAATAATAGATAGAAGTAATGATATGGAAGAAAAGAATAGTAGCTAATGGGATAGCAAAAGAGAAAAGCAGAAAGACTTTATATAAAGGGTTGGAGTAGAGGGTAAGAGTCCATACAATAATATTAGAAAGTATAAGACAGAGAGTAAACATTTAGTTCTTTTGGTTTTCAGCTTTTTGGATTTTGTTAAACAAGTGTTGTTTTAAGCTATCAAAAAAGGATGTATCAATATCTTCTAGGTCATGGTCTTTAGGTAAAGAATGGAAGATATTAATAAGGTCTTGTTGGTAAGCATTAATATCAACAGGAGTAGCTTGTTTGCCATCCCATATAATTTGAGTACCGTTAGCATTAGTGAGCATATAAGTGTTATCAGCAACTTTTTCCCATGAGAGAGTATAAGTATCATGGGTATCAGTCAAAGTAACAGAACCTTTATCGGATTGGAAATAAAGGATATAGTCAATAGCAGGTATCTCATTGTTAGTATCATCTTGGAGGATAATTTTAGCTTTTCCCTCAGAGATAGTAATACTAAAGGTTTGATAGTTTTTAGCTTTTAAACCATAAGCAGAGAACATGAGAGTAGGGATATTGTCATTGACAATAATGGGGTTAGGGAAGACTTGTAAAAATTCTTCATTTTCAAAATCTTGTACATCATGGATAAAGTCCATATAGAGGTCAAAGCCATAAAATTCTTTTCTCATAGAAAAGTCCTTTGTTGAGTGTGTTTGTGTGTTAATAACAAGAAAGAGTAAAAGTTATTGCCAGAAATTTCTTATTGTAGAAAGAATATTATCAAAATTAAGATCAGTAAGGGGGGTTTCTAAAATACAAGTATCCTTTACAAAGAATTTAAGTACTTTAGTGTTAAAGGTAAAATAGATATGAGAGATAGATTGATGTTTAAAAACATTTTCATCATCTTGGGTAGAGATGAGATTATAACCTATTTCGATAAAGAAGATACGGAGAGTAGTTTGTATTCCGAAATTATCTATAGTGTCATCGAGAGATTTATAATTGACTAAACGAAGATTATTTTGGATATAAGTAAGGGGAGTCATTACTATCTCGGCTTTCTATAAGGGTCGAGTAAGATAGTAAATTCGGTATCAGAAAAGTCTGATCTAAAGAAGTTAAAGAGGTTATCAAAAACTTCATATAGGTATAAATCCTTTTGTTCATCAATAAGTTCAGTCATAGTTTCGTTAATATGGTGGTGTGTAGTCATAATATAGTTATTATGACTGAGTATATCGATACCTAAAGAATAGGTATTATTTTTATCTTTAAAGAAGATAGATTTGTTCGGTATGAAATAAGCATTAATTTGAAAATTGTTTTTAACAAAGATATATTGATCATAAGCTCCTATGAGATTATGTTCTTTAAGAGAGAATGACATTTCATTCTCAATAATAGATTTGAGAATATCCCATAAAGGGATATTGTGGGGGTTGGTGAAAGATTTATCAAAAGAACGGACATTATTTTTAAGAGTAGTGTACATATTAAATTTCCTTATTAAGTTCATTAAAGAATGATAGTGTTAAGTCATTAGTGTTTATAGGTGGAAGGTCCGCAATGACAGTAAAAGACTCTGTCTTAGGATGGTAATTAGAGAGTTGGATATTAGTGGTATTAGAATTATCTGGAGTACAAAAAACTTTTCTGATTTTTGTTTTAAGGTCGAGGATAATAAGGTAAAGAGCTGATTGGAAGAAAAAAACATTAATTACCTTATGGACTTTTTTAGTTGTATTGGGGAAGAGTTGGTAAGCAATACCATAAGTAAGATGGGTAGCATTTTCATTATAAGGTAGGTCGAAGAGGAGAGTTTTTTTAATATTAGAAGGTTTATATAGGTAGGAGAAATTAGCAGTTTGGTTATTAAGAGTAATACTTTCTGATTTGAATAAAAGGTAAGTTTCAATAAGGTTGGAAGTGATTTTATAATTTTCCATAATTTGAATTTTGTTATATACGGTAGAGATATTGTCATTAAGTTCATATCTGCTATCAAGTTCTTTTTCATGTAGAATAATAAGGTTGGAGATAGTTTCATTAAGAGAATCTAGTTTCGCGCGTAAAAGATCAGATAGGTCACTAACATGGTTATAAGCTGGGAGGTCGCCAGTAAAGTTTTTATAAGAAGAGATACTTGATAGAGTGTGTAGGATAGAATTTTTAATATCTTTAAGAGCATTTAATTTAGAAGCAGAAATTTTTGTAGCTTGTGTGGTTTGGATTTTTCTATTTTCGGATTCATCAAGTATTTGTTTAAGGTCATCAAGGTATGTCATACTAACTCGGATAAGAAAGAATTGGTTAAAGAATCTTTAGGGATACTAGGGAAGGTGCAAAGTTTTTGGAAGGTCTCAGTTTTATTGTCATAGCTATAAAGTTGAATATCAGCTTTATCATCATTATCTTTAATGGTGAAGACTTTCATCATTTTGGTATTGAGGTCTAGGACATTAAGGTAAAGAGTAGAATCTTTAAAACCTACTTCATATACTCTCTTTAATTTTCTTTCAGCACCTTCTTCAAGTTGTCTACGGAAGATTCTTTCATGAGCAGATTCACTAAGACCTTGAACTAAGGTATTACCTTTATAATTGCTTGGGCTTCCTACCCAATTATGATGGATAGGAGTACCATTTAATTTAGGTTCGAGCATAGCATAGTAAATATCAATAATATCAGAAGTGATCTTATTCACTTCCATAATTTTAATTTTTCGGTCAAGTTCAACATTCTGTTGACTATTAATTTTTTGATATTGTTTGTCTATAATATCTCTCTCATTATAGACAGTATCTCTGTCCTTAGTGGATTGTTCACATAAGGCTTTTAATTTATCCTGTTGTTCTTTTACAGACTTTAAGAGTGGGTCGGACTCAGAATTTGAATAATTAATTCTATCTAAGTTATAGATACATTGTTCTAGTCTGTTTACCATATTATTTAAGCTATCAAGAGATCGTCTGTAATCAAGTAATTGACCATAAAGACGAGTAGATTCAGCACGAAGAGGTTCGACTTGATCTTTAATTTGTTGTAAATATGTACTCATGTAAAACTCCTTATTGATGTTTTTTAAGTCTATCTCTTAAACCTTGAAGAAAAGAGATGCTAGGGTTTGGGATATATTTTTGTAGGTAGTCTAAATCTTCTTGAACTTCGTATTTAACAGTATCGTTAGTACAAGTAGCAAGTAGTGCATAAATTTCATTCAAAACATCTTGTATTTGTTTCATATAGAAAATCCTTAATAAGTAGCTGATTGGTATTTAACGAGTAAATCTTTAACGGCATCCCAAGAAAATGACATATCTTCTAGATCATCCCAATCCATATCAATATCATCTTCATGACAAGTCTTAGCAAGTCTAGCAACATGAATATGGTCTTCATCGATATCACAATAAATTTGAATTTGAGCTGGTAATCCTGATTCAACAAAATCTTGACGAGGATTGATCCAATAAACAAATTCTTTAAAACCATTGTAAAGAGAACCATCATCAAGTTCTACATTATGCCATTGGATAAGAGAATGAGCTTTATCTTGAATTGGTCTTAATTCAGATTCAATATCAAGTGAGAGACCGAGCAAAGAACGGAGAATATTGTTATTCATATAGAAAATCCTTTATTTAGAAAAGCAACGAGGAGAAACGATACCGATGTTATTTACAAAATAACCTTTACTGCCAGCTTTGAGTTGATCACCACTGATAACACATTTAATATCACAGCTTAGGTCAACTTCTTGTTTGCCATAAAGACTTACTGCATCATTTAGTCTTTGAGATACAATAGGTTTAGAAGCTTGTGCCTCAGCTTTAGCTTTTGCCTTAGCTTCAGCTTTTGCCTCAGCTTCAGCTTTAGCTTTTGCCTCAGCAGTAGGATTTGATACATAAGTAGAAACAGTAGAAGTGTCATTCTTATTATCTTTACTTTCTGCACACCATTTACTTAAAGGGCAAATTTTACATTCTGAGTCATTAGCTGAGAATTTACCATAGCAACTTTGAGTAGAGATAGCTAAAGCTCTTAATGATGGGCAAGTTAAATCTTGCGGTGCTTCAAAATAAAGAGCACCTTCAGATTTAAGTCTTTGAATCCACATATCTTTTTGGTTTTCGAGATTCTCCATAAGAGAGTCCTTTCTTTTAGTTTGTGTTTGTGTTTTTGTTCTAACTTGAATTTCTTCTAAATCTTCTTGTTTATTGCTTTCAACAATAATCTTTTCAATTTCTTCTAATTCTTCTTCAGTTGTAGGTACAATAGGAATTTCTTCTACAACAATTTTAGTCTTAGGAGCTTTAGGAGCTTTAGCAGATTTTGTTGCGGGGGTAGGACTAGGACTAGGACTAACAGCAGTATCAGAATTGGCATCTAGTGAAACATATTTAGCACCACCAATATCCTTGCAGTTAATACCTTTATCAGACCAATTTCTGAGTCTTGCTTTAGTCTTGATATATAAATTATCTTGACCTGTGCTTGTGATCATATTTGTATTATAACCTTCAGCACTCAATTTAGCATCGACTAAATCCCTTATAGCTTTAGGACCTTGAGCAGTGTTGCTAAGTACAGACTTGATTGCAGACTCTAAAATATCATTAGTAATTTCTAACAACATAGTATTTAAACCTTTCATTTTTGTGTTTTTTCTTTTCATCGATACCTATATGTTTTCAATCCACTTTTTAAACGATTTTGAAATTCTTTAGCAATATCAAATACTTAGGTTTTTATGACGGCATTACAAAATGTAGAAATCTATATAACCACCTATAATATGTAGAAATCTGCATCCTTATTAAATGTAGAAATCTATATTTAGGGGTGGTGAAAAGGGGGGTCCGCATTGTATAGGTCTGACGGAGGGAAAAATGGGAAAAGTCGTATAAAACGGTATATGCGGACCCCTATATTGACATATACAGATTTCTACATTTAATCAGACCTAGATTTCTACATTATCTAGGGGCGAATGAATTTTGTAAGTATTTGAAATTGCTAAAGAAAAACAAAAGGGGTAAAAAAGTGGATTGAAAACATTGAGTTATTGCAAATGATGAAAAATCGATATTGAGTGTTTCAATATACGATTATAACTCTTATATGAAAGGAAACCATCATGGCAAGACAAGCATTTAATCCCTATAGTGTTATCTCTAAAACTTTTTGTGGAATCAGCAATGTAGTGAATCCATTAACTGATGATGAATTGGTAGCACAAAATGCAAAAGCAAATCCAATTAAGAACTTTTTAGAAGATAAAAAAGCTGGTAATTGGAAGATGATGACAAGTTTTTGTATGCTCGCAACAAGAGTACATACTTATATTCAAGGTGTAGCTGGTAGTGGTAAAGATACTATCGTTGAACAAATTTGTAGTGAATTTAGAATCCCATTTAAAGCATTTGCCTTTAAGGATGGTATCAATGCAAATAATTGGGTCTGCCGTACTGAATTAAGATCAACTGCTAATGGTGGTACTGAGAGTGTTGTTGCTGATGGTGAATTAGCTAAAGCAGTAAGAGGATTTAAGGGTAAGGATGGTAAAATGTATCCATATGTAATTTTGTTATCAGATATGGATCGTGCAAGACCACAAGACCTTGAAATTTTAAGAAATGCTTTACAATTAGGTAATAGTGCATATTTGATAGATAATGTTAGAGGTGGAGCAATTCCAGTATTAGAAGGGACTATATTTGTAGCAACAGGTAATACTGGCGTTGATGGTGATCCTAATGGTACGATGATTGCAAATCCTATTGATGCTTCAATTATCAATCGTTTTGCTAGAATCAGAGCTGAGTTGCCTACAAAAGATCAAGAGACTAAGATTATCCTAGCTGATTATCCAAGACTTGATAAACCACAAGCAAAGTTGATTGTAGATTGTCTAGATGTAATGAGAAATACAATTAAGACTTTAGGTTTGCCACTTGAAGTATCATTGAGAGATGCTTCAATGTTAGCAAAATCAAGTCTTGCTTTACTAGATAGATCAATTTGTAAAACATTTACAGATGCTTTGAGATTATCAATTACTCTTGTAGTAGATGGTGCTTTCAAAGACCCTCGAAATGCTGAACAGTTGATTGGTGCATTAGACCCTATCTTAAAAGTCAATACTAATGATAGTAATGCACAAACCCCAAATAATCCTAACTCTTGCCCAATTGATATGTAATAAAGGAGAATAGAAAAAATGGCTTTATCGACAAGACAACAAAATTTATTAGAACAAATTGATTTAGGTTTAAGACCACAATCAATGAAGCTTAGAAGATTGCTTATGACAGAAAATATGCAAAGGTCATTAGAGATAGAAGGAGCTAGTTTAAACACAAGTGCAATATGTGATACATATATGAGTATAAAAAGGAATATAGAAAATAGGGATCGTTATGAAACATATTGGAGAATCCCGAGTGTAAAATGTGGATTTAGTTTTGCTATTGACTTTAGTGGTAGTATGAACACAACAAAAAAACCTACAACATGGGAGATGGTATTAAGTACAGCATATGCAGTAGGTAGAATGACTCAGACTATGGGGGTAGAATCTAATTGTAGTATTGTAGGGGTAGATAATTCACATGATGGTGGTGTAGGTTCAACAGATTATTATACTTCTCGTGCAGTTATAATTAAAGATATTAGAGAAAAATGGTCTGATGATTTATTTTGTGATTCTTGGTCTTTTCAACCTTGCACAGGCACTTATGTATCACAATATATTCAAGTAGCGATAGATATGGCAAAAAGAATAAATGCTCAAAAGAGAGTAGCTTTCTTTTTAACAGACGGTGAAGACCCTGGTGTATATTCATATTTGCAAAGTTTAGTAGACTTAGCAAAAGCACAAAGTGTTCACTTGATAGGTATTGTGTTCACAAGCAATTATAGAACAGGTCAAGAATATTCAAGAAGGATACCTAAAAATATAATAGTGGTAGATGATCCAAAGACACTAGGACAGAAAATGATTAAAACGATTGAAGGTTTATTTCCAAAGAGATAGAAAATGAAAAAGACACTACTTAAAGAGAATAAGAGAGTAGTAAATAAGAGATACTGGAATAAAGAGATAGATGCTTTAATAAAAATAGAGAATGAGCAGAGTGAAGATTTAGCCTTTAGTTTTTTAATCAATTTTATATTGCCTGAATATTTAAAAGAGCTGGGGTTTAGTTATAGCAATGAAAATAAGTATTATGAATTGCAAGGGGTGAGGTTTATGGTAGATATGGAAGGTATATATGCGGACCTTAAATTTTATGGAGAGGGTGTAAGTAAGAAAATCAGTATCTCAAATATATTAACTACAATCTCACCGATGCAAATAAGTTTTAGCTATAAGGAACAGATTAAGCAAAAAAGAATTTTTGGTGATTTAAATACTTTAGCTTCAGAAATTCTGATCTCAATAAGAGAGATATGGAATTTTTCACATCCCAACCTATGTTTTTCAGATTACCTTTACTTTAACAAGGAGTAAAAAATGACAATATCATTTCGTTATATGTATGACTTAGAAAATAAGTTAACAAGAGTTTCACTTTCAGACATCCCTTTAAGAATGGCTGAGAACTGGAGATTTAGAGATAAGTCTTTATCAATGTATAAAGATGAAATTCAAATTGCAGTTAAAACTTCTGAGAAGAGCAAGATACTTGACTATTTAAAGAATGGTTATGTTTTTGGATTAACAGAAGAGAATAAGGAAATGAAAAGAGAACAGATCAAGATATACACAGATAGTGGATATTACAAAAACAGAAGATATGAACCTTTAACAGAACCAATGGAGGTAAAAATGGAAAAGAAGAAGATAGGGAGACCAAAGAAGGGAGTCTTTGAGCAGTTGGAGTTGCCTATTGTCTTAGAGACTAAGCCTATAGTAGAACCTATTGTAGAAACTAAGCCTATTGTAGAAACTAAAAATACAGTAGAGACCCAAAACCAAATTGCTTTAGGTTTATTTAATACCCTTTTATCTAAAGGGATGATTAAGACCTTTGAAATTTCTTTAAACAAAAATGGAAACATCTCTTTTATAGGTGAGTGTGAAATAAAATGATAACACAAGTAATAAATGGCAAAAGAAGTATCCCCCAAGATTTTGAAGCCTTTGATGGTGATATTGAAACAGTCTCTCAGATTTTTAGAGAATGTAAAATGACTTATCATGAAACTGGTCGTTTTTCTATACCTACAAAAGCTGGAAAGACTTTAACTCTTTTGATAGATATGGAACATATGTATCCTAATTTTTCTTTGAAAATAGATAATAAATTAGAATATTATTGGGCATATATCCCTGAGTCTTACGAATGGGTGTTTCATACCCCATATGGAGATGGTGAAATAATAGGTAAAAGGATTATATTGAATGAGGTTTTGCAAAAAATAAGAGATGCCTGGAACAATAACTAAAAGGAGAAAAGAAAAATGATACAATTAACAAGATTAGTAAATGGTAAAAGAGAAATAGAGTTTCACAGTAATTTCATGCCAGCTGTAAGTTTAATAGTTACAGATGTTGAAGAAAAATACTCTGCCTCTTTGACACTCAACCAAATGATTGCAAAAAGTCTTCATAGAATATTTTATAAATTCTTTGAAGAACTTCATATCAAGATAGATGAAAGCAGTAAAAAAGGATCGTTGGGTATTTTACAAGTAGTTTTGTCACAAACTGCTACTAAGACTCAGTACAGAGGAGATTTAATAGGATTTAAAATCCATATTAGGAATGATAATACAAAATACTTTATAGACAATGAATTGATAACAAAAGGATGGGTTAACTGGAGTGTTCTTCAGAATGTATGTGATGAATTAGATACATACTCAACTGATGATGCTTTAGTGAAGGGTCCGTTGAAATTAGCAAGTTTACCAGTATTTTTAGAAAAGATACTAGAAGATATACGAAAAGTATATGCTCATGTGGAATCAGAAGAAGAAAGGATATAACAATATGCAAAACCATTTAAAACTTAGAAAATTTTTTAGAAACTACTTTAACGACTTTAGTTATAGTTTAAAACAAATCTCAGATATTAGAGAATTTTATTTAGTAAAAGAAAAGAAGGGTATCTATACACATATAGCATATCGAGTAGAGATCGATGAGGAAGTAGAATTGAGACTTTTTTACTTAAATAAAAACAATAGGGATGTAAATGATTATTTATCCTATACCTTTAAAGAAGAAGAGATTCCGAATTTACTAGATAATAAGAAGATAGATATTTATGTAAGTCATCCATTAGAAGGTGGGGAAGTATATCAGATGAGTTTAAATGAGTTGTATACAGACATAAAGAGATTTTTCAGAAGGGAGGTAGACAGTGCTTACTCAGTTAACAGAATCTAAAAGAGTTGGACTTGAAAAAGAATTTGTATCCATAGACAAATTACTAGATGAGCTATTAATAGAAATTGGATTAGAGAAAGTAGGAGATACCTATTTGTTAAAAGATAAGATAAGAGTGTCTTATGATACAAGTACAGCAGTAACATTATTAAGAATCATGAGTGAGGAAGAAGATGTGTATTATAAGATCAGTTATAGTGAGGGTGTATTAACATATATGAGAGATAAGTCGTATGTAAATATGGTAAGTGGGTATGAGGGGAAAGAAATAAAGCCGTTTATAGATGATGTATTAGAATCTATAAGAGAGTTGTGGTATATGTAATAAGAGGCATAAAAGAAATCTAGGAGATAAGAAATGGAAAGTATATCCTCAGTAGGATTATTAAACTATAACAGTATTCAGTTGGGTGGAGATGTTTTAGTATATACAGATATAAAGGTATATGAAGATTTTAGTCAGAGCTTATATTTAACATTTATAAGCAAGACAAATGATGGGGTAACAGGATTAGAATTAGAAGGGTGTGAATTAGATTCAAGTATATCAGAAGAGACTTCAGAAGGGGAGTATATAACAAGAGTTGAGATAATATTAGAAGAGGATGATACGAGGATAAAGTATAGGGGTCATGAGTGGGTAACAACATTTTATGAGGATGAATTATATGTAACCCTTCCGAATAATAAAACTATAAGTTATAGTGAAGATGATGGGTTTTTAGATGATCCATCATATTATAAGGAGGAGCTAAAAGATGTTAATGAGAGCGAAGGACGGGACTAGAAGATATGTAGGGTTGGGTCCTAAGAGTATAGAAGAATTTAAGAGTACTTTAGAGAGTTTAATGTTAGAGATGAAATTTAAAGAGTGTGGTGGTTGGTATGAGAATGAAGGGATAAGAGTAAAATTAAATGGTGGGGAGGTAGGGATATTCTATAAGGGGAAAGAGTTAAGATTAGAATTAGTAGAAGAGTGTAGTAGGATAAAAGTATGGGATAAGAAAGTGAGGATAGAAAAGTATGGTAGTTATAATTTAGTATTTGATTTAATAAGAGTAGTATGGAAATGCGGAGAGGAAGAGTTAGGAGAAGAAGTCTTAAGGAAGGGGGTGGAGTATTTAGTAAATAAGATAAATACTTTTTTCTAGTCGGAGACTACAACAAACCAAACACCCTGTGTTTTATCAAAAGAAATTTCTTGGATTTTAGGGTTTTGGAGGAAGGCAATTTGTTCATCAAAGTCAAAGGGAGCTGAATCTTCATTATCCCATCTTTCCATTTCATCAGGATGGTATTTATCGATAGCCTTCCAGTATTGGCTAGCATTAAATATAATATTTGGGGTAGGGTAAACAAAAACAACTTTATCTCTTTTAGGGTCAATAGTATTTCCCTTTAGACCTTTAGCCCAACCCAAAGCAGTACCTTTACCTTCTGCCCAAGATCTTAAACCATAAGCTAAACTCTCTAAATGAGCTAATACTTTTGGGTCTTGAGGATTAGAAATAACTTCACCTTTTTTAATCGTAGGGTAAGTTTTACTTAAAAGGTTTGGGTCATAAGAAGAAAGACGGACACCACGATAAATAACTTTGACAGGTTTAGAGGGTACTGCTTCACCTAGTAAAGTAAAGTGGGGTAATAATTTTTCACGATCTCTTAAATTAATACCTATTCTACTATCAATATTTTTCCATAGGCTATGAAGTTTCGTGTGAATTATCTTAAGATAAATCGGGTTTGCGTTCTTAAAAGGAATTAATTTCCTTTGGATCATTCTTGAAAGAGCACCTAAGTCATCTACTTCACTAGATGATTCAAAATCTTTTTTTAAGACTCTTGGGTCTACGGGCATAGCATATCTGTTATATGTCATTTTACTTATCTCCTTTATATCTATATATGTATCTAATATAAATTAGATATTATCTTTAATAGAAACCATAAATAAGTTATCTTGTTCTGGTCTTTTTTTAATAAGTAGGATTTGAGGGTTTTTCATATTAAGAAGAATTTCACCTGTATCGAAAACAAGTTTAAAATTTTCTTTATCCATTTTAAGTAAAGAATCAGCTTCAAGAACAATATCAGGCATTTGAACTTTAAAAATGACTTGGTCTCTGCCATCATCATTTTTAGTACCCCAGTCTAGTGATTCTTCAAGGTCATCAGTCCATGATCTTAAACCATAAGCTAACTGTTCAAGAGTTAAAAGAACTTTAGGGTCTTTAATAGAGTAGGGGAAAGTTTCAGTTAAAGCAGTACCATTATATCTTGGTAGACTTACACCACGATAAACTACTTTAGGGTTTTTATTTAACTTTGAGAAAATTCTATTAAGTTCTTGGTACACAGGAACTAATTTTTCACGATCTCTTAAATTAATACCTTGTTTAGTATCAATGTAAAACCATAATTTAGATAAGATTTTTGTGATACCATAGGAAGCATTAACTCTTTTAAATTCTTCTGGGGTAATAACAGTCTTTAAAAGGTTGACTATTTCAGGTATCTTATGAACAACGGGATCAGATTCAAAATCTTTTAGAAGGACTTCAGGTGCTACAGGCATAGCATATCTCATTTTATTTTCTCCTTTAGTTATAAACAGAAACTTTATAATAGAAGTTATCTCCTAAGAAATAACTAGCTTCTTCATCAAATCCTTCTTCTTCTTTAACAATATTTAAAATTTTAGGGTTATCAAGGAATACAATAATCTCATTAGGGTCAAACATATCATAAGCTAATTCTTTACCCATAATTTTAACTAAAGCATCACAATCTAGGACAACACTATTAGAAGGGTTAGGTAATTCAAAGATAATCCTATCTTTTCTTTTAGATACATTTTGAGACCATTTAATAGCATCTTTAAAATCCCATGACCATGATCTTAAACCATAAGCTAGTCCTTCTAAATGTTCTATAACTTCGGGATCGTTTAATTCATCAGGATAGTTATAAGTAAGGATTCGGGGGTCATGATTAGAAGCTCTTACACCTCGATATAATTTATTGAAATGTAAGTTCTCATAAGGTTTAGAGAGTCTAGATAATTCTTGGAATACAGGAAGTAGTTTTTCTCTATCAGCTAAATTAATACCTTGTTTCATATTTATGGTATACCATAAATTATGTATTTTGTCTGAGAGTTCTAATTTCCATTTAGCTTTAGCAGTAGAGGTTTTAAAATCTTTAGTGTTAAGGGATTTTAAAAAAGAAACTAATTCAGGAATAGAATCTAAGCTAGGGTCAGAAGGATAATCTTTTTCTAAGACTCTTGGGTCTACGGGCATAGCATATTTCATAGTAGTTATCCTTTATCCACAACTGTAACTAGATATACACCTGGTCTAAGTATTTCAAGATCTACAACTTCAGGGTCTTTTAGATAGAGAATAACTTCATGGAGGTCGAAAATTTCAAAATCTTGAACTAATTTAGTAAACTGATTAGTATCTAGAACTATTTCAGGATTGTGTATTTTAAAGATAACAACATCTCTCGTTTCACCACTTCTAATACCCCAACCTTCAACAGCTATTTTTTGTTTTGAAGTCCATGATCTTAAGCCATAAGCTAAATTTTCTAGTATGGTAAGTACTCTAAGATCAGGTTCTCCTGTGCCTATAGTCATATCGGTTAATAAATTTTCATCTGGACCTTTGGGTAATCTGACACCTCGATATAAAACATCGTGTTGTTGAGTACCAAAAATACGAGAGATTTCTTTAAAAACGGGATATAATTTTTCTCTATCTCTTAAGTTGATGCCATACTTATGGTTTATATTAAACCATAATTCTGATATCGTTTTAGAGAGTTCATAAGTGCTATCAAGATATTCATAGTGTTCTGTTGTTTTTAACTGTTTAAGAGTCTTAACAAGACTAGGGATACGAGAAACTAAAGAAGATGACTCAAAATCTTTTTCAAGTAATTTAGGGTCAACAGGCATCGCTCTTTTAAACATTTATCTATCCCTTATGGTAACAATAAAATAGTTGTAGCTTTCAGTATCCTCATCATATTCATCATATTCATCACCGATACAGCTATTACAGATATATTCAATATCTAAAATTTCTGGATTCTCTATATTAAGAACAACTTCGTTATCATCAAAGATTCTATCTATTCTTGCTTTTCTCTTAAAAGAATCAGCATCAATAACAATATCAGGATTTAAGACTTTAAAAAGAATAATATCTCTTTCCCTACCTTTAGATTTAGCCCAAACTTCTAAAGCGATAGTGTCTTCTTTAGACCATGATCTTAAACCAAAAGCTAAGTTTTCTAAGATTTGTAAAACTAAAGGGTTATCCATAGAATCTGGGAAAGTCTCAAATAAAAGATTTTGGTACTCACCTCTTGGTAATCTTACACCTCTGTAAGCTTCTCTTGTATTTCCTATAGGTGGGAATATTCGACCTAATTCTTGGAATACGGGATAAAGTTTTTCACGATCTCTTAAATTAATACCTGTTTTAGAATCTACAGCAAACCATAAATGATGTAAGAAACTAGATATATGATATTCTCTATCAGTATCCACATATTCTTGGGCATCTTGAATATCTTCTAATATGTTCAAGACATGAGGTATTTCACTAATTCTAGGACTAGATTTAAAATCTCTTTTAAGTACATCTGGGTGTACTGGCATAGAATATCTATTCATATCAGTTATCCTTTATTGTGATTAAATAAGTATTAAAATCTTCTCTCTTGATACTTATAACTTTAGGGTTTTTTATAAATAAGATAATCTCATCAGCATCAAAAGGCATTACAGAACTAAAACTTTTACCATAAAGATAATTATTGGCATCTAAAACCACTTCAGGATTAGATATCTGAAAAACTATCTTATCCCTAGGAGGAAAATCTCTTTTAGATGAAGACCACGAAAATGCACCTGCATCTATATGAGTCCATGATCTTAATCCATAAGCTAGACCTTCAAGATGCTCTACAACTCTTGGTTCTTTAGGGTTTTTTATTTCTTCCCCTACTTGTAAATCAGGGTAGGTTTGACTGATAGCATTACCATCCCAGGAAGATAATCTAACTCCCCTATAAGCATGAGGATAAGACTCTACACCATATAAGCGACCTATTTCTTTAAATAAGGGATAAAGTTTTTCTCTATCCCTTAGGTTTATTCCTAAATAGCTATTTATTTGAAACCATAATTCAAAGAGCACTACATTTATAGCTTTTTTATAAGGTTCAAATTGTTCTTGTGTTTTAATAGATTTTAGAGTGGCTGTGAGTCTAGGTATCTCATTTACCAACTGATTAGATTTATAATCTTTTTCAAGAGATTTAGGATGTACTGGCATAGAATACCTATTCATGTTAGTTATCCTTTATTTTAACTAAGTAGATGCCATCTTCTACTTTTTGGATACTTTTAATTTTAGGGTTCTTAATCAACAAGATGACTTCATTAGAATCAAAAGCTGAAGAATAAGTTCTATGAGAACTTGCTTTTAAATAAGCATCTGCATCAAGAACTACATCTGTATGGTCTATCTGAAATATGATTCTATCTTTAGTTGTATATTGTTGGCTATTAGCCCAGTCTAAAGAAGTCAGATACTTTTTAGTCCATGATCTTAAACCATATGCTAAACTCTCTAAATGCTCTAATACTCTTGGTTCTCTAGGGATTATTTCTTCTTCCATGTCAAAACTGTAATTCTCTGAAATAATATTAGGGTCAAAATTAGATGCTCTTACTCCCCTATATGCAAAAGATACAGTTTTGTCCCCCTTAAGAATTCGATTTAACTCAGAGAAAACAGGATAGAGTTTTTCTCTATCTCTTAAATTTATTCCTCTTTTTAAATTTATTTCAAACCATAATTTTCTTAATATAGAGTTTACATTGTAGTCTATTGTTAAGTATTCTTCTATGGTATTGATCTCTTTTAACATAAGAATCAAATCAGGTATCTCATCAATAATCTCATCTGATTCAAAATCTTCTACTTCACGATGTACTGGCATAGCATATCTTTTCATTTTAGTTATCCTTTATTGTAACTAAATAGAGATTGCCTTCTATTTTTTGAATACTTAAAATCTGTGGGTTTTTTATAAACAAGAGAATTTCATTCCAGTCAAAAATAGAATACTCTGCTTCCTCTAAAGAAGGATTCCAATTTCCTTTAGATAAGAAAGGAGAATTTCTACCAAATGAATTAGCATCTAAAACTAATTCGGGTTCAGATATTCTGAATAGTATTCTGTCTCTCGTATCATTTCTTTTATAAGAGGACCATATTAATGATAATTCTTTTTCTGGAGACCATGACCTTAACCCATAAGCTAGACTCTCTAAATGTAGTAAAACTCTTGGTTCTTTAGGATCATTTATAATTTCACCTGTTTCTAAATCAGGATAGGTTTCTGACAAAGAATTAGGATCAAAACTAGATAATCTAACTCCCCTATAAGCATATGGATAAGACCCTACTCCTATAATCCGACTTACTTCTTTCAAAAGAGGATATAGTTTTTCTCTGTCCTTGAGATTTATACCCCTTTTAAGATCTATATCAGACCACAATTCTTTTAGAATGTTAAAAACTATTTTACTAATTGACTGTAATTGCCTTCTTGTTTTTACTAATTTTAACATGGCTGTTACTTTAGGTATTTGAAGAACCATCGAGCTAGATTTAAAATCTTTTTTAAGTACCTCTGGATGTACTGGCATGGCATATCTATTCATATTAGTTATCCTTTATCGTAACTAAGTAAAAAGCGATTCCTAATTTTTGAATACTTAAAATCTGTGGGTTCTTCATATAAAGAATAAGTTCATCCTGATCAAAGGGTTGAGTCCCAGAAAAACCTTTAGTATATTCATTAGCATCTAAAACCACTTCAGGATTAGATACCTTAAAGTTAATTTTATCTCTATTTGATTTTGAAGAGTATGCCCAATTCTCAGCAGCATCTAATCTATGAGTCCAGGATCTTAAACCATAAGCTAGACCTTCTAAATGATCTACGACTCTTGGTTCTTTAGGATTAAGTATAACATCCCCTACTTGTAAATCAGGATAGGTTTGACTGATAGCATTACCATCCCATCTGGATAATCTGACTCCCCTATAAGCATAGGGATAAGAATTAATTCCACAAATACGACCTATTTCTTTAAAAACGGGATATAGTTTTTCTCTATCTCTTAAATTTATCCCTGTGCCTTCATTTATTTGAAACCACAATAAATATAAGATTTCGCTTAGGTCTTGTTTAAAAGATGCAAAATCTTCTTTTGTCTTGATTGTTTGTAATGTAGCTGTGAGTCTAGGTATCTTATTTACCAACTGATGAGATTCAAAATCTCTTTCAAGAGATTTAGGATGTACTGGCATGGCATACCTATTCATATTAGTTATCCTTTATTAATATTTCCCATATAGGAAACTTATTCTTGATACTTACTATTTTAGGATTCTTTATAAATAAAATAACTTCATCCCAGTCAAATGGACTAAAACTCTTATCTATTACATCTAGTATAGGATTAGCATCTACTACTACATCAGGATCCTGTATCTTAAAAATAACCTTATCTTTTGTTGTAGGGTCTTTACTGTTAGCCCAGTCAACAGCTGGTTTTACTTTTCTACTCCATGACCTTAACCCATAAGCTAGACCTTCAAGATGCTCTACAACTCTTGGTTCTTTAGGATTAAGGATAACTCCACCTTTTTCTAAATCAGAGTAAGTTTCTGATAAAGCATTAGGATCAAAATTAGATAACCTAACTCCCCTATAAGCATAAGGTGCTCTCTTTACTCCAAAAATTCTATTTAGTTCTTGGAATATAGGGAGTAGTTTTTCCCTATCAGCTAAATTGATACCTTTTTTAAGGTTTATATTAAACCATATTCTTCTAAGTTTAGGGTTAAAGAAATATTCTAAATCAGAATATTCTTCTGGATCTTCAACCCCTTCTAGCATCATAAGTATATCTGATATTTCATCAATAGACTGATCTGATTGGTAATCTTTTTCTACAACTTTAGGGTGTAGTGGCATAGCATATTTCATCTTACATATCCTTTATTAATATTTCCCAAAGATTTCCTTGCTTATCCTCAGGTGCGAAAAAATCATAAGTCTCATCATATCTAGTAACGGATATAATTTTAGGGTCTTGAAGATTTAAGACATATTCATATTTATCAAACATAGAACCCGATTTAAAAAACTGTAAGACAGCTGTACCATCTAATACAACATCTGGGTCTTGTATCCTAAAAACTAACCTATCTCTATTATAATGACCCTTAGCCCAGGTATGTGCATCAGCATTACTAGAAGACCATGACCTTAAACCATAAGCTAAATATTCTAATTGCTGTGTAATCCTAGAATTAGGTTTAAAGGGTTCATCATAGGATACTGTCCCATATGCCTCAGATAAAGCTAAAGGATCATATTTAGGTAAATTAACACCCCTAAATACAAAAGACGGTTTATGTGTCTTACCTATCAATCTATCTAATTCTTGGAATATAGGAAGTAGTTTTTCTCTATCCCTTAGATTGATACCTCTCTTATTATTAATATCAAACCACAACCTATTTATCTTGGTTACAATAAAATCTTTTTCTTTTTCTGTAATATCCAATTTAGATTTCTTAGCTCTTAAAATAAATAAGAGAGACTCAATATCACTTAAAGCATCCTCCGAAGATTCAAAATCTTGTTCTAAAATTCTTGGGTCAGCTGGCATTGCTCTTCTGTACATAAATTCTCCTATTCTTGATATTTAGGAGATAATTTAAAATATATTGACCCTCGTGATATAACGAATTAAGTTCTCTTTATATTCTTTTTCTTCCCAGCTTCTCCTTAAAGCACCAAAAATAAAATCATAGATAAAGATTGACCCTAGTAATATAACGAATTAAGTTCTCTTTATACTCTTTTTCCTCCCAGCTTCTCCTTAAAGCACCAAAAATAAAATCATAGATACTGTAATTTTTAAAACTTACTGTATACTTAAGATCAGCCCCACTAAATGAGACAAATATTACCTCAGCATTTTCAACATCATCTGTGATCTTTAACAACACACCATCTTTAAAGCCTAGTACTACTTCAGTACCAAAAGAAGCTGATAAAGATAAACCGTTTTTTTGAAACAGTCCTTGATTATGGCTAGATTTAAAGCCTACCTCTTTTTCTAAAATATGTAATAATATCTTTGTAAACTCTTTAAGGTCTTTAGGTTTACTACCTATGTATTTTCTTTTACCGTCTTTTATCTCTGTATACATAAAATACTCCTTATAGGTAGTATTATCTTAAAATTGAGATATTCGTTCCCTTAAAGTGTCTTCAAGTTCATTTATACTACAAGTCCATATAGGTATCACTTTATAGGGACGACTGACCATATTTACTTTTATAGAGTCTTTTACTTCTATATCTAAAGCTATGTAGACATAATCTCTCTGTAAATAAAAAATACCCAGCTCCCTCTCTTTATGTGAAATGGTATATTTAAAGCTATATTTTAAAGCTAAGGATTCTATAATACTTATTACTACATTCATCTCAATTTACTTCCTAAGGATGTATCTATAACACTATATAAGAGAATAACAAATGATTACACAGATAGTAGATGGTAAAAGAATAGTCAATAAAGACTATCTAGATACTTATAATGGAGACTTCGACACACTGATGTCTTCATTCTTATTAGAAATGGGATTTGAATTAGAAGATGAAGAATTTAATATCTGGAAGAAGAAATTCTTTAAAGTAGAAATAGGTTCTAACTTTATAGAATGTAGTTATCTCTCTAAAAGTAGGGATCATATTTTTGAGAGTAATAGTCGATGGAAAGAAGACTTATGTAGTGGTTGCATAATTAAATACTCTAAATGTAGTTATACCATTAACCTTTATGACTTACTAAACACCTTAATCACAGACCTTAGAGGATTATGGGAAGAACACCAACAAAGAAAGATTAGTTGTCTGTAACTGTAACAAAATAGACATTTTTAATTTTTTCAATACTTACAACTTTAGGGTCTCTTAAATATAAAACTATTTCAAACTGATCCACAGCATTATAATAATTACTCTTCTGAATAAAGCTATCACCATCTAAAATCACATTAGGATTTTTAAGTACAAATACCACAGGTTGCTTATTCTTGAATTTTGTTGCAAACATCTTAGCCTTATATTCTGTATATGCCCATGATCTTAAACCATATGCTAGATTCTCTAAAACTTGTCTTACCAAAGGTGATATTGGTTCACCTGGTATATAATTCTTATCTAAGAATTTTTTACCATATACCGACTCAGGGATAGATACACCTCGATAAGCATAAGGGTATTCAGCTGTTCCAAATAAACGACCTAATTCCTTAAATAAAGGATATAGTTTTTCTCTATCTCTTAAATTTATCCCGTAGCTAACATCCGTAGGATACCACAATTTTCTTAAAAGTTCTAAAACCCTACCATCACCTTGAGTTCCTTCTTCTTCATTCCTCCAAGCTGTTTCATCATTATATGCCCATAGCTCTTTTCGGTTACTTATCGTTTTTAATTTTTCTGCCACTTCTTCAACTTGATCTAGAATCGGCTCAGACTCAAAGTCCATTTCAATTACTCTTGGGTCTAAACCCATAGCTCTTCTTATATAAAATCTTTTATCCATCTTAAGTATCCTTTTTAGAAAGACTACTAGTATAAATTAAATATTAAAGGTACACCCTACTGTATATATGCTCTACATATTCCATATAATCCTTCTGATCTGGTAATACCTCACCACCAAATACCTTTCTCTGTATTATCTCATATGCCTTATCCCTACTCATCATTGCCTCCATTAAACCCACCAACATACTCTGTGAATTATATACACCCTTACTGTCTTTTATATGCTGTTCCATTACATCCTTATGTACTTCTAAATTACTCACTATACTTGCCATCCTCTTTATTGCATAATCACATAACCCTGTACTGTCTATAAACACTACTCTCTCTACTGATGAATGACTCATATCTCTCTCATACCATAAAGGTACATTCTCTAATACAGGCATTACATATCCCCTTAATAATCTTGCTATCCCACATATATTTTCACTCCCTATCGGATTCTTTTTATGGGGCATTGCACTACTACCCTTCTGCCCCTTGCTAAACCCCTCTGAGAGCTCATTTACAGACGATTGTTGCAAGTTCCTTATCTCTACCCCTAACCTCTCTAAACTACTCCCCAAAAGCCCTAAAACCATAAAGAACTCTGCATGACGATCTCTAGGTATTATCTGTGTCGATATAGGCTCTATACTTAACCCTAACTCACCTAATATATACTCCTCCACATACGGAGATATATTTGTATAGTTCCCCATAGGTCCTGATATCTTACCATATGAAATATTCTCTATTGCTCTTACTAGTCTTTCCCTATTCCTTAACCACTCACTATAAAAAGTAGTTACCACTAATCCAAAGGTTATAGGTTCTCCATACATACCATGACTACGACCTAACATCTTCGTGTATTTATGCTCCATAGCTTTAGCTTTAAGTGCTGATAAAAGACTGTCTATACGATTTACTATCTGATTACCTGCTTCTCTTAAAATAAGAGCTGTAGCTGTATCTAACACATCTGAGCTAGTCATCCCTTTATGGATAAAAGAAGCTAGATCAGGTTGTTGATTGGTTATATGTTCTATAAAGGCTATAAAGTCATGTTTAGTGGTTTCTTCTATCTTTAATAGCTCCTCTTTAATAATGACAACTGAGTTAAAAGCTAGGTGTAAATCTTTAGGTGCTTGGTTTATATTCTCTAATGCTTTAACTGCAAGAGATTCTATAAGTAGCCATTTTTGAAATTTATTACTATCTGACCATATACGATTCATCTCTTCTGTAAAGTATCTGTCTATCATAAAAAACACTACCTCTTTTATTTAGTTTTTGATATAGGTTGCCTTACATTTATACCATAAGAGAGTAAATAAAATGTTGAGAAGATTTCTAAGAGACTATGAGAGATATATTTTTGTATTTTTAGTTATGACTATGTTCCTTATCACCTTATGGCTTTTTTATCATTTTCCTTTAGTCTTTATTTTAATCTCTACTTATATTATAGCTTATGCTAAATTTTCTGAATAATATAATACTTAGGACCCAGTATTTATGTAACATATACTTCATGTAACATATACTTTTTATATAAGTATATGTATATATTATATTTATATATAGGGAGTCCTTTATGGAGAAAAGTATTCAGCTCTTAATTGAAGACTTAGGTAATCCAACCTATAAGGTATCTTACACTTATGGTAGACCTTTTATCGTAATAGAAAATGATTCTATTATAGACACTTGGTCTTTAACTAATTCTAATAATGGTGAATGTGCCTACCTTGTAGATGATATCCTTTATGTCTATAGACTACATAGAGAAATAAAACAAAGACCCTTAGATTTAATTAATAATAAAATTAAACCTTAGCCTTAGTAATATCTAATCCTATACTTGACCATACATTTACAATAGACTCCACTTTACCCATTAACTCCTTATATCTCAAATACGGAAAAGGTACTCTCAATTTATCCATATCTATATCGTTTATAGAAGAGACCCTTACACTATCCATTATAGCTTTTAAAGGTACTCTTAAAGATTTACTTATTATCTCATCTGTATATTGTGATGACAATTCATTACAATGTAAAACAAGACCTTCTTTTATAACTCCTCCCCTTATAGCACTTACTAAAGTCTGTATCATCTTCTCTATTACTGTTCTCCTATTCCTAGCTTCCACTTCTGTTATCCCCCCTACCTTTACTCTTATTAAACTTCCACTTAAAGCACTTACTCTTTGCTTTAATTGCTCCCTCATAAAATATAAATCACTTGTTAAATGGTCAGCTTCATAATTTAAACGATCTATTCTCTTAGATGTTAATTCCACTTTATCTTCATATTGCTCAAATATCACTTCATTTAATTTAATCTTGACCTCAAATGCTGAACCATACCAATCAAGATTATATTCTTTATGATGTTCTACTTGTACCTCACCTCCTACAAAAGATTCTAAATCCTTTAACCACTCATTAGACCATGTGACTTTAGGAGTTTCTATAGCATAAGCATCTATAACACCTTTATTTCTATTTAAAGTAATTACATCTAAGACTTGCTTAGAATAATAAGGAGCTACAATCACAAGAGGTCTTCCTTCTATTAAATTTTCTAATATCGGAGTAATCTCTTCTACCTTATTTATAGGTCTTGAGATCATTGCTATCATAGGTCCTTTAAGTGTTATTTCTTTTTCCCATCTCGGAGTCGGACATTTACCTATATATCCCTCACTATGTATAACTTCTATATCTACCCCCTCACCTACTTCTACTGATATATGTATATCAGTACCATTTGTTAATAAAGCATCATATAAAATAGATGGTAAATTAGGTGCTATTTTTTCTAAATCTTCTCTTGAGGGTTCGGATACTTCTATTTCTTTTAAATTGAAATTGATCGGATATGGCTTATCTTTTTTATTTAGTTCTCTTAGTAAAGAATGTAAAATAAAGATAGCTGTTTTACATCCATCTCCTTCCCCACATATTTCATAAACAAATCCCCTTACATATTTATTTGTATCCCAAGCAAGTAATGTAGTTTTAGCTGAAGGGTTTATTAGTATTTTTTTATTTCTGGATAGCATTACTGTTTTCCCATTGCCACCAAAACTACTTCTCATTAAATAAACAAGTTCATCAAAATCTTTTAAGTATGGTATCTTCATTTTGTATCTCCTTTACTATACAATATACAAGACTTCTATCTAATATAGGCATAGAAATCTTGTATGGTAGGGGGGCTAGATTTCTTTATTTACATACAAAAAAAAACAAAAACAACAAATCAACGATACAATTTACTTTTTAACTCTTAGTAAATTGTATCCTTGACCTACAGCAACCAAAACTTCAGTAGCACCATTCTTTAATTTTCTTAAAGCATCCTTAGTTTCTTCACAATCAGCATTATTCTTTAAGAATGATTGATAAGTATCTTCGCATTCAAATTTTAAGTCATTTACACTTTCAACATTATACATTTCAATTATCATTTTAGGAGTTGAAGTTGTCTTAGGTTTAGCAGTTGCAGTTGCTTTAGGTTTAGCAGTTGCCTTAGCAGTTGCAGTTGTCTTAGCAGTTGCTTTAGGTTTATCAGTTGCCTTAGCAGTTGCCTTTGCTTTAGGCTTAGTTAAACCTAAAGCGACTAGGATAGAAGTTGCTTTAGGTTTAGAAGTTGCTTTAGGTTTAGCAGTGGCAGTTGTCTTAGGTTTAGGGGTCGCAGTTGCCTTATCAGTTGCTTTAGGTTTAGGGGTCGCAGTTGCCTTATCAGTTGCTTTAGGTTTAGCAGTTGCTTTAGGTTTAGCAGTTGCCTTAGCTTTATCAGTTGCTTTAGCAGTGGCAGTTGCAGTTGTCTTAGGTTTACTCATAGACTTAGTCCCTTCTTTAGAGGTAGTAGTTTTAGCAGTAGTATTTAGTTTCTTATTGATAGTCATAGCGATATATCCTTTCTTAGATATGTAGTTAAGTTTGCTATTTTCTTTTCTTACTATATCTATGTTTTTAAACTAGACTTTGATTGACTTTCTGTAAGTCTATGATTTTATTGAATATTTAATTTTTAGTTCGCCACATAATATGTAGAAATCTAAGGGAATCCTATATAGTAGAAATCTACACCTAAAGCAATATAGGGTACGCATACTAAAATAGGGTTTATATAGATTTCTACATATTAAGGACTTAGAAATCTATAGACTTCTTGTTCTGAGTTTAAAAAAAAAGATAAAAAAACACTAACCTTTGAGCAATTAACTTTTACCACCATTTATTTTTGGAGTCGTTAATTGCATCGATCAAGGTTTCAAGAGTGTCTATCTCATAAGATTGTCTTCTTACTTGCTTAGTCTGATTACAAGCAAGTTCTTGCACTAAGTAGCCGTATCTCTTATTTATAAGCATACAATTTAATCCACTGTGATAATAATGAATTGTTGTTTTATTTACTTCTAAGATTGAAAAGTCAAGGCTTTGGAGCAATTTAATGCAACTGTCTTTAACTTGATGATCAGCAATTCTAGCACCTTTAAATTCATTCTTTAAATTCATCATAGCTTTATATCCTTTCATGATATTTGTTATTTGCTATTTTCTTTTCTTACTATATTGATGTTTTTAAACTAGACTTAAGCCGACTTTTCATAAGTCTATGATTTTATTGAATATTTAATTTTTAATTCGCCCCTACAATATGTAGAAATCTAGGTCTATTATAAAAAGTAGAAATCTAAGGGGGTGTTTTTAGGTATGCGTACCTATATTGTCCGAGACTAATGAAAGCATAATATGTAGAAATCTAATAGACCCCAAAAAAAGTATGCGTACCTTTATAGTCATTCTGTGATTTCTACATATTATGGAAGCTTATGATTTCTACATATTATGGGGGCGAACGAAAACCAAAAAAGTCAATAAAATCATAGACTTACACAAAACTGATCAAAATCAAATTTAAAAACATATAGGTATCACAAAGAAAAACAGAAAGGCGAATCATGTATCAGGTCGTTCATGTGAAAGATAATAAAAAAAGAATTTTGTTATCTAATCTCTCCCTGCATCAAGCTATTGCGGAATGTATGGGTAACTCTAATCTTCACTATGTCAAAAAAGGAAGCAAAAAATGGAAGTTTTAGAATTTTTGAATACTCGTTATCCCGAGCTGGAATTTTATCCTGATGATGAAAAAGTCTTCATCTCAAATTATAAGGGTAAAACCATTCAAGTCTCTCTCTTCAGAAACAAAGCAAAAATATCTTTGTATGACTTAAATTCTTATTTTGAACTTTTGTCCCTACAAGATGAGTATTTTTTAGAAAAGACAATAAACAGACTTTTACAAAGGATTGAAAATGCGAACTAGAAATAAAGGTTTAGCTCAATATGAAGCTATTTGTCAGCATTTAGGTATTGAAATTGAAAAACCTAAATCTATCGAGTGTTATGGTGAAGCGATCCCAATCAGCTTATTTCCTAAACTTATCGATCTTACCCCCACAGCTATCACATTCTATAACAGAAAAAACAGAAAAGGAAAATAACATGAGAGATTATTTAAACCAACTTGTAGAACCAACAGCCCAAGATGTTCAAGATGCTATTCAATCTGAGTTATTAAGTGAGCAAGAGGTCTTTAACCAAGAACAAGCAACTCTCTTTTTAAGAGATCAATACAAGGATGAGCAACCTATGGAAAATCAAGATTCAAGAGATAGATATGACATTGTCAGAATGTATAAGAATAAATGGCAAGGTCGAGTTATTTTAAGGGGATTGACACTACAAGAAGCACAATCCCATTGCTCAAATCCTGAAACAAGTAGCAGAACTTGTACTAGTGCGAAGTCAAAAGCGATCACTAGACGAAATGGTGAATGGTTTGACTCTTACCGTAAACAACAATAAAGAAAGGGGGTTATATATGATTTTAGTTTCTATTCTAGTAGTAATATTCATCGGCTTTGTCATCTAAGGATTTTTTTATGATACTCACTTTTATCGTTCTCTTTTTCATCTTATTTATCATTTAATCAGAAAGGATTAAACTTATGTTATCAGTTAAAGCTCAAAAAATTCAAGTTATGCTCCTTGCAGACTTACACAGAAGCCTTTTTAATGCAGTCTATATCAAAGATGATAGTCCAGTTTATGTGAACTATGAAGTTAATTTTGGTTCTGAAACTCACTCAAGCATCAATATTGACTACAACAAATTTGAGTCTTTCACTTTTACTTTTGTGAATGTGAGAGATGGTAAAGATAGTTATAGGGTAGATATTAATTCTACCTCAAATTATATTTTTACAGAACAAGATTATCAATCGGTTCTATCTCTAATCATTCAATCTTATACTAGCAAATAAAGGAAAACAAAATGACAACACAAAAGACAAAAACAACAGCTATGAATACTCAAAACAAAGTAGAATGGAAGCTTACTAACTCACCACAGACAAAAAAGAATGAGGCTTTAACAGAGCATGAATATGTGTGTAAATACAAAGATTGTGTATTCATGCTTATTAACAAACACGATCATTATGATAGGTTAAAATGGGTGGATTTGTATATTGTAAAAGATTTTGAGAAAAAATACATCACAAAGATCTTCTCATTTATTTATGAACAAGAAGATCTCAAAAATCAAACAGTGGCATTTGATGGGATCAAAATTTCATTCAATTCATATGGCAATGCTCTTTCCATGCCATTACCCTGGAAAGAAATTCAGAATAAAGCTATTGCTTACATTGATTCAATTTCTAACGACTAAACAAAACAAGGAGAACAAAATGGCTACACCTAAAACAACAACACAAAAGGAAAACAAAATGGCTACACCTAAAACAGAATGGACTTTAGTAAATAACAATAAAGATGGCGATGAATATTCTATTAAATATAAAGGGAATGTTTTTATTATGCGAGAATCCTTTGAATCATATTCAAATTTCAAGCATATACATCTTTATATCATCAAAGATTTTCAAAAAACCCTAATGACAAAAATCTTCTCATTTGAGTACATTAACTCAAAGTATGGACAACAAACAAGTGCCCTTTTTGAAAAGATCAAAATTAACTATCCAAATGAAGGTCAGCATTTTGCCTTAACACCCTGGAAAGAAATTGGGATTAAGGCTATTGCTTACATTGATGCTTTATCAAATGACTAAAAAAACAAGGAGAAAAAAAATGGGATTAGATAATTTCTGGTTAGTACCAACACAAACTGAAGAAAACCTTGCTAACTTTAATGAAGCA
>JACCEB010516408.1_pt1 | contig 33257 bp, 28 predicted proteins | sample 7454761 | NCBI WGS metagenome assembly JACCEB01 (sample SAMN15323454, study PRJNA562643) | freshwater metagenome | isolation source: river surface water | place: USA:Blue River Watershed | collected 2017-08-18
CGCGACTCGACCCGTGCTCTGACCTCGGCCGAGTAAACCCCCTCCACATTCAAGGCGCTGCCCGCCACGGTGATGACTTTGACCGAGCGCAAGGGCTCTTTCGGGGCTTCGGTTTTGGAGCATGCTACTAAAGTAATCACACTCAAGGCCAAAGCGCATGAACGAAAAACTCGCCCTTCGGCGAGTGAGAATGGAAAAGGCATGGCAGACCCCATGAACAAATAATAATGACTGACTGGTTAGTAATCTATTCAAAGTACGCCCAACTGTCAAGCGACAATCGGCATTGCCCATGCAAGAAAGCCCCTTATTCCATCGAGCGCCCAAGCGCGGCTTAAGCCCTCAACAGCGAAAACTGCTGAGCCGCGTGTCGCGCTCGTTTGACTTGTCGATCCGCTTGCTGCCACCCGCGGTTCAGGGCCCGGTGGCCATTGGCTATCTGCTTGCCCGAGCCACCGACACAGTGGCCGACACCAGCACCCTGCCCTTGCCTGAAAGACAAGTGCTGCTGGAGGTGCTGTCGAGCGCCATCGCCCAAGACCAGCCAAATGAAGAAACCCAGCATCACCTGGCCCGCTTGACCCGGCAATTTGCCGCGCAACAAAGCCAGCCTCATGAGCGCGCCCTGATGCAAGCCCTGCCCGAGTGCCTGCCACTGTTGGCAACACTGACCGAAAGCGATCGCGGCTTGGTGCGCAAGGTCTTGGAGCGGATCACCCAAGGTCAAGCCCTGGACATGACTCGTTTTGGCAACGGCTTGCAGGCCTTGAACACCGAACAAGAGTTAGACCACTACACCTGGCTGGTTGCCGGCTGTGTGGGAGAGTTCTGGACAGATCTGTGCATCCAACACCTGCCTGATTTTTCGCGCTTGCCCGCCGATGAAATGCTGCCACTCGCACGCCAATACGGAATGGGTTTGCAACGCTTGAACATCTTGCGCGACGCCCACGAGGATTTGGCAGCAGGCCGTTGCTATTGGCCCCGCGAGACCTTGAGCACCGCGGGGCTGACACCTCCCATGCTGGCGGAACTGGCAAGCACCGGCCATGCGGAAACCTTGCAGCGCATTGCCCCGCTGTATGACGCTTGGCTCGACCACACCCACAGTCAGTTGGCGGCAGGCATGCGCTACGCCATGGCCCTCAAGCCTTGGCGATTGCGCTTGGCCAGTGCGTTGCCCGCGCTGATTGGGGCAAAAACACTGGCTTTGCTCAGAGAAAAAGGGCCGGTGGCGTTGACCACGCACATCAAGATGTCGCGCCGAGAGTTGCGTGGGCTGCTTTGGCAAGTGGCGCTGGGCTGGGGATCGCCGGCCCGCTTGGGACACTTGTTTGAGAAATTGTCCAGCGCCACAACGGGGTAAGGGCTTGTTTTGGGTGCGAAAATCTCACCCCATGACACCGCAAGACTATGTTCAGCAAAAGGCCGCCGCCTCGGGGAGCAGCTTTTATTACGCCTTCCTTTTCCTGCCGCCTGAACGCCGGGCCGCCATCACCGCTTTTTATGCGTTTTGCCGTGAAGTGGACGATGTGGTCGATGAAATCAGTGACGCCAGTGTGGCCGCGACCAAATTGGCCTGGTGGCAAAAAGAAGTGCAGCAAGCGTTTGCGGGTCAAGCCAGCCACCCGGTCATGCAGGCCTTGATGCCGCATACGCAGGCTTTTGGCATTGAAAGCCGCCACCTGATGGCGGTGATCGAAGGCTGCCAAATGGACCTGAACCAAACCCGTTACCTCGATTTCCCGGGCCTTGCCAAGTATTGCCACTTGGTGGCCGGCATCGTGGGCGAAGTGGCCGCGCGAATTTTTGGCCAAACCGACCCAGCCACCACCGCCTATGCCCACAAATTGGGCTTGGCGTTTCAGTTGACCAACATCATCCGAGATGTCGGCGAAGACGCCATGCGGGGACGCATCTACTTGCCGCTGGATGAACAGCAGCGATTTGGTGTGAAAGCCCAAGACCTGATGCAGCGCAGCTATTCAGAGGGTTTCAGCGCACTGATGAAATTTCAGACCGAACGCGCCCACGCACTCTATGACGAAGCATTGGCCCTGTTGCCAGCAGTCGATCGTCGCGCCCAAAAACCAGGCCTCATGATGGGCAGCATTTACCGCACGCTGTTGCGCGAAATTGAAGCTTCTGGCTTTCAGGTGCTGCACCAGCGCATCGCTCTGACGCCGCTGCGCAAGCTGTGGCTGGCCTGGAAGATGCAGGCGCTGGGGCGGTTTTAAGTCACCCCAAACGGTCTGCGGCGCATCACTTCATGGCGCGCGCTTGTTTGTGGCCCGCACTGTCTGCGCAGCCGTGAAGCCACTTGGACAGCGTGGGGTATTGGGCCAACAAGTCAGCCGCCGGGCGCAGCCAACTGCCTACGCTGGCCACACACACATCGGCAACCGTCATGCGGTTGGCAGCCAAATAGTGCTCGCCTCGGGCGAGTTGGGCTTGCAGGTGTTGCTCTAGCACGGCCAATGGCACTTTGAGACGACTCTCGGCTTGGTCAGCCAATTCGGGCTTGCGCTGGTCGACCGGCATGACCATGCGGTGCATCAACACTGTGAGCGCGTCTTTTTCCAGCTCGGAGACGGTCCAAAAACTCCATCGCAGGGCCTCGGCTTCTTCACGCGCAGAGGCCGGGGCAATCGACTGACCATCGGCCTTGCCATGCACACGGGCAATGTACAAAGCACAGGCCATGCTTTCCCATACCGTCACGTTGCCCTCAGGGCGCTCGTCCACCAGGACCGGAATATGGCCGTTGGGATTGATCGCCAAAAACTCAGGCGTGCGCGTGGCGCCGCCCTGGAAGGGAGTTGGGATATGCTCAAAAGGCACCCCGAGTTCAAGTGCAGTCCAGATGGGGCGCACGGCGCGCGAAGCCCCGATGCCATAGATCTTGAGAGTCATTTATCTTCCTTTGATGTTGTAGTCGGGCCAGTGGCCGCACAAGATGTGCAAGTCTGTCACTTCCATATGGGGGCGCATGTCGCCATAGCGCCATTCGTGGTTTTCGCGGTTGATCCAAGCCACTTGCATGCCCGCCTGCAAGGCACCCCAGCAGTCCGCATGGGCATCGTCGCCAATGTGCAAAACCTCGTGGGGGGCGACCCCAGCAGCCTCAGCACCCGCCCAGAAAATGCGTTCATCCGGCTTGGCCACGCCCAGCGATTTGGCACTCACACTGGCATGAAAAAAGTGGCCAATGCCCACACGGTGCACATCGGCGTTGCCATTGGACAGCGCCACCAACGGGTAGCGCTGGTGCCAAAAAGACAAAGCTGGCAAGGCATCGGCATACAGATCGACCTTTTGGCGCTCGGCGAAAAAAACCTCGAACGCCGGTTCGGCCAGGTGCTCGGGGTCGCCTGCCTTTTGCAACAGGGCCCGAATGGCTTCAAGCCGCAGGAAAGACAAATCATGGGCCTTGTCGGCGTGGCGCGCGTTGATTTCCTCGCGCAGGGCTTTTTTCAGGTCGGCTTGTTCAGAAAATACCGCAGTGGCGGGGGCATGTTCGGCCAGCCACTGGTTCAGGGCCGCTTCGGCGCGGTGAATGGTGGGCCAGATGGGCCACAAGGTGTCATCCAGATCAAGGGTAATGGCACGAATTCGAGAAATATCGATCATGGTGAGGGAGAATACCCGACATGGCATTCCTCAAAGAACCTTCCTTTCAGCATGGTCAGGCTCCACGCACGGCTATTTTGTATTGCAACTTGGGCACCCCCAGTGCGCCAACAGCCCCTGCCTTGCGCCAGTACCTCGCCGAATTTTTGGGTGACAGCCGGGTGGTCGAGATCCCCAAGCCCATTTGGTGGCTCATCTTGCACGGCATCATTTTGCGGGTGCGCCCCAAGAAATCGGCGGCCAAATACGCCAGCATCTGGACCTCCGGGGGTTCTCCACTCAAGGTCTTCACCGAACAACAGGCCGAGGCCCTGAACGTGACACTGCAAGAACGTGGCCACAACCTCAGCGTGCGCTTTGCCATGCGCTACGGCCAACCCTCGGTGCCCGAGCAACTGCATGCGCTGAAATCTGAGGGCGTGCGTCGGGTGTTGATCGTGCCCGCCTACCCACAATACAGCGGCACCACGACGGCCAGTGTCTTTGATGCGGTGTACCGCTGGGGCCTCAAAACCCGCCTGATCCCAGAGTTGCGCTTTGTCAACCACTACCACGACGACCCGCGCTACATCCAGGCGCTGGCGCAAACAGTCCGCGAGCATTGGGCCACGCAGGGACAGGCCGAGCAATTGGTCATGAGCTTTCATGGCGTGCCCGAGCGCACGCTTCAACTGGGCGACCCTTACCACTGCGAGTGCATGAAGACAGGCCGCCTTTTGGCCGAGGCCTTGGGGCTCAGCAAAGACCAATACAAACTGACCTTCCAATCGCGCTTTGGCAAAGCCAAATGGCTTGAGCCCTACACCGAGCCCACCTTGGTGGCCATGGCACAACAAGGCGTCAAAAAGGTCGATGTGATTTGCCCGGGCTTCACCAGCGATTGCTTAGAAACCTTGGAAGAAATTCAGCAAGAAGCACAAGAGGCGTTTTTACACGCCGGCGGTGAAAGTTTCAGCTACATCCCCTGCCTCAACAACCACGCCACGTGGATTGAGGCATTGGCCGACATCAGCCTGGACCACATGCAAGGTTGGGATTTGTCAGCGCCAGACAGCGAGGCCCTGGCGGCCAGTCGGGCGCGGGCTTTGGCGCACGGCTCGAAAAGCTGAACCCCAATATTCAGTCGTCTTCAGCGGCGCTGATTTCTGGAAACAACACTTCAGTGAAGCCAAACTGGCTGAAGTCGCGCACCCGCATCGGGTAGAGCTTGCCGATCAGGTGATCGCACTCGTGTTGCACCACGCGGGCATGAAAACCATCCACAGTGCGGTCAATGGACTGCCCTTTTTCGTCGAACCCGGTGTAACGGATGCGCGACCAACGGGGCACTTTGCCACGCAAGCCGGGCACAGAAAGGCACCCTTCCCAATCGAGCTCTTCTTCTGCGCCCAAAGGCGTGATGACCGGATTGATGAGCACGGTGGGAGGCACCAAGGGGCGATCTGGGTAGCGGGGGTTGCGCGCTGTACCGCCAAAAATGACCACTTGCGAATTGACCCCGATTTGCGGCGCCGCAAGCCCGGCCCCATTCACGGCGGCCATGGTCTCGCGCATGTCGGCCAGCAGCTGGTGCAACTCGGGCGTGTCAAACGCTCGAACCGGCTCGGCGATGCGCAACAAACGGGCATCGCCCATTTTGAGGATGTCTCGAATGGTCATGGTTTTTCTCCGCTCAGCAACAGCGCCAATCCCGCATCGTCCAACACGGGGACACCCAAAGCCAGCGCTTTGTCGAGCTTCGAGCCCGCCTCGGCACCCGCCACCACGTAATGTGTTTTTTTGCTCACCGAGCCCGCGACTTTGGCGCCCAAGGCTTCGAGTTGTTCTTTGGCTTCGTCACGGCCCATGCTTTGCAAAGTGCCCGTTAACACCACGGTCACACCCGCCAGGGGCATGGCAATAGGGGCCAGCGCATCGCCCTCAGGCCAGGTCAAACCGGCATCCCGAAGGGCTTGCACCACCTCGCGGTTGTGCGGTTGCGCAAAAAATGTGTGGATGCTGTGCGCCACCACAGGCCCCACATCGGCCACTTGCAGCAAGGCATCTTCGCTGGCGGCCATGATGGCATCGAGTTGACCAAAATGCCGCGCCAACTCTTTTGCCGTCGCCTCGCCCACATGCCGTATGCCCAGGCTGAACAAGAAACGACCCAAGGTGGTCTGCTTGGATTGCGTCAAGGCCTGGAGCAAATTCACCGCAGACTTTTCGGCCATGCGGTCCATCTTGGCGACGTCGTCCAGTTTCAGGTGGTACAGGTCGGCCAGGGTGTTGACCATGCCCGTATCCACCAGTTGGTCCACCAGTTTGTCGCCCAAGCCCTCGATGTCCATGGCACGCCGATGGGCAAAGTGCCAAAGGGCTTGCTTGCGCTGAGCGCTGCAAAACAGGCCCCCGCTGCAACGGTGGTCAGCTTCGCCTTCTTCGCGTTCGGCCAAGCTGCCACACACCGGGCAATGCGTGAGCATCGAAAAAGGGGCGGCATGGGCAGGCCGCCGATCAAGCACGACCGAAACCACTTCAGGAATCACATCCCCGGCGCGGCGCACGATCACGGTGTCGCCCACTCGGACATCTTTACGCCGCGCTTCCAACTCGTTGTGCAAGGTGGCGTTGGTCACCGTGACGCCGCCCACAAAGACCGGGGCCAATTTGGCCACCGGCGTGAGCTTGCCGGTGCGTCCCACTTGCACATCTATGGCTTGCACCGTGGTCATTTCTTCTTGCGCGGGGTATTTGTGCGCGACTGCCCAGCGCGGTTCACGCGTGACAAAACCCAAGCGGGCTTGCAGCGCCAAGTCGTTGACTTTGTAGACCACTCCGTCAATGTCAAAGGGCAAAGCATCTCGCGCTGCAGCCATATTTTGGTGAAACGCCACCAAGCCCGCAGCCCCTTGAACGCAGGCGGTTTGGTGCGCCACGGGGAAGCCCCAAGCCTTGAATTGCTGCAACATGTCAAAGTGCGTGTGCCATGGGACAGGCCCGCCTTCTGCGGAGTCCGACAGAGCGCCTAGCCCGTACGCAAAAAAGCTCAAGGGCCGTTCCGCGGCGATGCCCGAATCCAGTTGGCGCACGGCACCTGCAGCCGCATTGCGGGGATTGACAAAGGTTTTCTCGCCCTTCATTCCGGCTGCAATGCGTTGGCGTTGGCGCTCGTTCAGCACCTCAAAATCATCGCGGCGCATGTACACCTCGCCCCGCACTTCCAACACCTGGGGCGCATCGGGCGGCAAGCGCAGTGGGATTTGTCCGATGGTGCGAATATTGGCCGTCACATCTTCACCAGACTCCCCATCGCCACGGGTCGCCGCCTGCACCAGCAGGCCGTTTTCATAGCGCAAGCTCATGGCCAGGCCATCAAATTTCAGTTCGGCCACATAGTCCACTGCCGGATCTTCGGCACTCAAACCGAGCTCTTTGCGGATGCGTGCGTCAAAGGCCTCTGCTCCACTGGCCTCGGTGTCGGTTTCGGTGCGGATGCTCAACATGGGCACGGCATGGTGCACCACTGCAAAGGCCTCCAACACCCTGCCCCCCACGCGCTGGGTGGGAGAGTCGGCCGTCAAGATTTCGGGGTGGGCTGACTCCATGGCCTGCAACTCGCGGAAAAGGCGGTCGTATTCGGCATCGGGTATTTCGGGTGCATCCAGGGTGTAGTAAGCGTGCGCGTGGTGGTGCAAGCGCTCACGCAATTGGGCGGCTTTGGCCGAGACGTCAGCCGACGCCTCGCCAAACAAGTCCGATTGGGACATGGTGGTCAGCTCAGATCAGGAAAACAACCGGCGCGCTTGCGGCGAACCCGCAGACAGCTCACGGGCATCCAGCGCGTCGTAAAGGTGGTGCAAATCGTTGGCAATTTGGTCCAACACATCCTCACCCAAAATCTGCCCATTGCCATCGGTCACCACCCCGTCCATGTGCTCTGCGAGCAAGCGGGCCGCATCGCGCAAGCGCTCAAAGGGTTGGTCGTCGCGGGCAATTTGCGGCACATCAAGGCTGAGTGAAAACTCACGAATTGCGGACAAAGCCGGGTCATCGGCCATGGCCGCTTGGGTGTCGAAGGTCAAAGACAAGACCGGCGGCAAGCCCGGCACCGCCGAAGGCAAGACCATGCGGCCAGGAATCACGCCGGCCACAAAGCCCAAACGGGCGGCATGTTGCTGGATGTAGCCCGGACTCCAGGCGGCGGCTCGCGCGCACAAGGTGAAGCCAAGCTGGGCATCGTGTTCGCTGGCAAATTGATCGAGCTCGCGGGCACGTGCGACCTCTTCGATCATGTCGCTGAAGTTGGCGCCGCCACCCACCGCATCGGCAAAGGCCTGCGTCTTGATGACAAACTCAGAAAACTCAATGTTGTTGAGGGGTCCGATGCGGTTGGCCAGTTGAACCCCCGCTTGAAAAGCCGAGTAGCGGCGACCCGTCACCATGGGCTCCCACTCCCCGCTGAGCTCGCTGCAGCCTTCAACATGAAAGGGCTTGGTTCCCACACGTCGGGTAACGGGCAAGGCGGCCAAGGCGGCATCCCCCGACACCGGGTGGTCCATTTCGATGGTGGCAATGACATCAATCAGAGCGTCCAACTGGGCTTTGCGCTCGGGTTGGGGCAGGTTGGTGAAATCGTCAATCAGGATGGGCTCGGGGGGCGCTTTCTCTTCAGACTCCAAGGGGGGCTCGGTGGCCACCGGATCAATCAAGGGGTCGGCTTGACGCGGTTCGTTTTTGCGCGAGGTCCAATAGTTGTAGAGGACCACCGCCCCCAGTGTGATGGCGCCCAAACCCAACAAACTCAGCTGCAAGGAACTCATTGAACTCAACATCATTCAATACCTCAGGCCATGTCGGCCATAGACACTGCGGACTCCATGTCCACCGCCACAATGCGCGAAACCCCCTGCTCTTGCATGGTGACCCCAATCAGCTGTTCCGCCATTTCCATGGCAATCTTGTTGTGGCTGATGAACAAGAACTGGGTTTCTTTGCCCATACCCGCCACCAATTTGGCGTAGCGCTCGGTGTTGGCATCGTCCAGCGGCGCGTCCACCTCGTCCAGTAAGCAAAACGGCGCAGGGTTCAACTGGAAAATCGCAAACACCAAAGCAATCGCCGTGAGCGCCTTTTCGCCGCCTGACAGCAAGTGGATCGTTTGGTTCTTCTTACCCGGGGGTTGGGCCAACACCTGTACCCCGGCATCCAAAATTTCATCGCCGGTCATCACCAAGCGGGCATTGCCACCGCCGAACAGCTCAGGGAACATGCGGCTGAAGTGCTCGTTGACGATCTTGAACGTGCCGCCCAACAATTCACGCGTCTCGGCATCAATTTTCTTGATCGCGTCTTCGAGGGTGTTCATGGCGTCGGTCAAGTCGGCGCATTGCGAATCCAAAAACACTTTGCGCTCGCGCGAGGTGGTCAACTCTTCCAGCGCCGCCAAGTTGACGGGGCCGAGCGCCGTTATCTCGCGGTGGATGCGGTCGATTTCACCTTGTAAACCCGTCACACGGACTTGACCCGCCTCGATGGACTGCGCCACAAGATCCAAGTCGGCCTGCGCATCGGTCAAGAGTTGCGAATACTGCTCAAGGCCCAAGCGCGCGGCCTGCTCTTTGAGCTGCAAGTCAGAGATGCGTTGCCGCAAGGGCTCTAGCTCGCGTTCAAAGCCGACACGCCGTTCGTCACTGGCGCGCAGCTTGGCCGTCAAGTCGTCATAAGCACTGCGGCAGGCCCCCAGCGCTTGCTCACGTTCGAGCTTCAGCGCCAACACATTTTGCAAACCCGCCTGAGCGGCCGCGTCGGTCAGGCGACTCAACTCGTCTTGGGCGCGTTGCATTTCAGCGTCGATATTGGCCGCTTGTTGTTGGGCCGTCTCAACTGTGCGGTGCAACTCGGCGCGCCGGGCGTCTAAGCTGCGTTGCGAGAACTGGGCCTCTTGGGCGCGTCGCTCCAAGCTGCGCTGCTGCTCGCGGCATTCGGCCAACTTGCGCTCGGCTTCAATCACGCGCTCGTCCAATTGGGCATGCCGCTCTTGCGTGTCGGCCAGCTGCATGTCGAGCTCTTCAAAGCGGGCTTCTGCCGTGACGCGGCGCTCTTGCAACTCATCCAGCAAGGCCTCGACCTCGGCCAGGTCGTTGTTGATTTGCTCGCTGCGCGCACGGGTTTGCGCCACCAACTGCGACAGTCGCAGTGTTTCCACTTGCAATTCGTGTGTACGGGATTGGCCTTCACTGGCTTCGCGCCGCACGGTGATGAGGCGTTGGGTTGCGTCGGCGTAGGTGGCCTCGGCACGCACCAAGGCGCTGCGACTTTCCTCGGCGATCAGGGTCTGAGCACGGTGTTGCTTGTCGAGATTTTCAATGTCTTGAGCGCGGGCCAATAAACCGGCTTGCTCAGAGTCTTGCGCATAGAACACCACGCTGTTCAGGTCGACGGCGTGGCCCGCTTGCACATACAGCGTTTCACCGGGCTTGAGTTGGCTGCGCCAAGCCAATGCCTCTTCCATGCTGGAGGCTGTCCAGCAGCCCTGCAACCAATCGCCAAGCAGCGCCGACAAGCCGGCCTCTGAAATACGCAGATAGTCCGCCAAAGGCCGGCAGCCGTTGGGCAAGCCCTGACGCTGCGTGGCGGTAGTGGCCGTTGGGGCGGTGAAAAAGGACAGCTTGGCGGGCGGCGCATCGCTGGCAAATGAACGCACCATGTCCAGACGCGACACCTCAAGCGCCGACAAGCGTTCACGCAAAGCCGACTCGAGGGCGTTTTCCCAACCTGGCTCGATGTGGATGCGACTCCAAAGCCCTTCCAACCCATCCATGCCGTGCTTGGAAAGCCAAGGTTTGAGCTTGCCATCGGTGCGCACTTTTTCTTGCAAGGCCTTGAGTGCTTCGATGCGCGCGCTCAAATCGGCCAGTCGGGCCGATTCGTCATTCACCGAGGTCTGGCGCAGTCGACGGTCTTCGTCCAGCAAGGGCACTTGCTCTTGCAGTTCGTGCAGACGCGCTTCAGATTCGGCCGATTGCGCCTCAGCCACAGCCAATTGTTCTTGCAATTGATGCAAGCGGGCTTCGTCGGGTGCGGCCAGTGCGTTGCGATCTGTGAGCAACCTTTCACGGCGTTGCTCAAGTTGGCGTGATTGCTCCTCGACGTTGCGCTGGTCCGCGGCCAACACGCCAATTTGTTGCTGCACCTGAACCACGCTGGCACGCTGGGCATTGGCGTTTTCTTGCGCTTGTCGCAGCGCCTCTTCTAAGTCAGGCAAGGCCATCGCTTGGTCTTCGACTTGAGCAGCCAGCGTCATGCTTTGGTCTTCGGCCAGCGCGGCTTGCTCGGCCAAATTTTCGATTTCAGTTTGAGCGTCTTGGCTGCGCGTTTGCCATTGCGCGGTTTGCTCGATCAACTGCTGCAAGCGCTGCTCAGCGCGTTGGCGACCTTCCACAACAAAGCGGATTTCGGCCTCCAAACGCCCCACTTCGGCGCTGGCTTCATACAAGGCGCCTTGGGCTTGGTTGACCTGATCCCCTGCGGCGTAATGCGCTTGGCGAATGGTTTCTAAATCGGCTTCGACATGGCGCAAATCGGCCATGCGCGACTCGAGGTCGTTCACCGCTTTGTCCACATCGGACTTCATGCGGCCTTGGTCGGCCTCGGCATCGCGCCGCTTCAAAAACCACAACTGGTGTTGCTTGAGCGTGCTGTCCGCTTGCAAGGTGTTGTAACGCTGAGCCACTTCGGCTTGCTTTTCAAGCTTTTCTAGGTTGGCGTTCAGTTCGCGCAGGATGTCGTCCACTCGGGTCAAGTTTTCCCGGGTGTCTGACAAGCGGTTTTCGGTCTCCCGGCGGCGTTCTTTGTATTTTGAAACCCCTGCCGCTTCTTCGAGGAAAAGGCGCAACTCTTCAGGCCGAGATTCGATGATGCGGCTGATGGTGCCCTGCCCAATGATGGCGTAGGCACGCGGCCCCAGACCGGTGCCCAAAAACACATCTTGCACGTCGCGGCGACGCACGGGCTGGTTGTTGATGTAGTAGCTGCTGTTGCCGTCGCGGGTCAAGACGCGTTTCACCGCGATCTCGGCAAACTGGCCCCACTGACCGCCTGCGCGGTGGTCGGCATTGTCAAAGACCAGCTCCACACTGGCGCGACTGGCGGGCTTGCGGGTGTTGGTGCCATTGAAAATGACATCTTGCATCGACTCGCCGCGCAACTCGGACGCTTTTGACTCACCCAGCACCCAGCGCACCGCATCCATGATGTTGGACTTGCCGCAACCGTTGGGACCAACCACCCCCACCAGCTGGCCGGGCAGCAGAAAATTGGTCGGTTCGGCAAATGATTTAAAGCCTGAAAGCTTGATGGAATTGAGGCGCACGGCGGTCAGGACATTCTAAAAAGAGAATACAAAATGACGACATTTGGCGCCATCAAAAGGCCCAAAAAGCCTGCAAGCAGGCCATTCGTTCAGCCATGAATATTAACCCAGCGAACCCGCCTGAACGATCCCGGATAATCGGGGGATGAATCCCCTTCTCACCAAGCTGCAACCCTATCCTTTTGAGCGGTTGAAACAATTGTTTTCGGGCGTTACACCCCACCCCCAACTCAAGCCCATCAGCTTGGGCATTGGTGAGCCCAAACATGCAACGCCCGCCTTTATTCAAGAGGCCCTCAAAGCGTCGGTGAGCACCGGTTTGTCCGCCTATCCCGCCACCGCTGGCGAGCCCGCTTTGCGCCAAGCGTGTGCCGACTGGTTGCAATCGCGCTACCACCTGAAATTGGACCCCAACACCCAAGTGCTCCCTGTGAATGGCTCGCGCGAGGCTTTGTTTGCCTTGACGCAGACCGTGATCGACCCGAACCGCACGGGTGCGACCGTGGTCAGCCCCAATCCGTTTTATCAAATCTACGAGGGCGCGGCCCTGCTGGCCGGGGCCACGCCCTATTACGTGCCCAGCGACCCGGCGCGCAACTTTGCCAACGATTGGGACAGTGTGCCCGCCGAGGTGTGGGCCAAAACCCAGTTGCTTTTTGTCTGCTCACCCGGCAACCCCACGGGCGCGGTCATGCCGCTTTCTGAATGGAAAAAACTGTTTGACCTGTCCGACCAGCATGGCTTTGTGATCGCCTCAGATGAGTGCTACAGCGAAATTTATTTCCGCGAAGAGCCCCCTCTGGGCGGATTAGAAGCCGCGCACCAACTGGGTCGCACCGACTTCAAACGCTTGATTGCCTTCACCAGCCTCAGCAAACGCAGCAATGTGCCCGGTTTGCGCAGTGGCTTTGTGGCGGGCGATGCCGCGCTGATCAAGCCGTTTTTGTTGTACCGCACCTACCACGGCAGCGCCATGAGCCCGGTGGTGCAAGCGGCCAGCATCGCCGCGTGGTCTGATGAAACGCATGTGCGGGACAACCGCAACCAATACCGCGCCAAGTTCGCGCAAGTGACCCCCGTGTTGGCCGAGGTCTTGAATGTGGCCTTGCCCGACGCCAGTTTTTACCTTTGGGCAGGCGTGCCCGACGGGTGGCAAGACGACGATGCCGCATTTGCAAAAGCTTTGTATGCCGAGGAAGGCGTCACCGTTTTGCCGGGCAGTTATTTGGCACGGGATTTCAATGGCAAAAATCCGGGCCAAGGCCGCATCCGCATGGCCTTGGTCGCCGAAACTCCAGAGTGCTTGGAAGCCGCCCAGCGCATCGCTCGCTTTGTGCGGGCACATCCTCAAAAGGCCGCCGCATGAGCCCCTGTCACGACACCCTTCGCCTGGCCGAGCAACTGATCGCCAAGCCCTCGGTCACGCCAGATGACGCGGGTTGCATGGACCTCATCACACAGGCTTTGCAACCGCTGGGCTTTGTCTGTGAATTCATGGATTCAGGGACCGCGCCCTTTCGGGTGCGCAACCTGTGGGCCAAACGTGCGGGCACGTCAGGACAAACGCTGGCGTTTGCTGGTCACACCGACGTGGTGCCCACGGGCCCGCTGACGCAGTGGCACAGTGACCCCTTTACCCCGACGCACAAAGACGGCAAGCTTTTTGGTCGAGGGGCCAGTGACATGAAAACCTCGTTGGCGGCGATGGTGGTGGCGGTGAAAGAATTTTTGGCCCTCCACCCCAATCCCGCTTTGGGCATCGCCTTTTTGCTGACCAGCGACGAAGAGGGCCCAGCGATTGATGGCACCGTGGTGGTTTGCGAACAACTCAAAGCCCGTGGTGAAGCCCCGCAGTTTTGCATCGTGGGCGAGCCCACTTCGGTGCAGCAAACGGGCGACATGATCAAAAACGGACGCCGTGGCACCTTGAGTGGCAAATTGACCGTCCAAGGGGTGCAAGGCCATATCGCCTATCCGCACCTGGCCGACAACCCGATTCATCGCTTGGCCCCGGCATTGGCGGATTTGGTCGCTATGCGCTGGGACGATGGCAATGCTTTCTTTCCTCCCACCAGTTGGCAAGTGAGCAATATCCATGCGGGCACGGGCGCGAGCAATGTGATTCCGGGCGAATGTGTGGTCGATTTCAACTTCCGCTTTTGCACCGAATCCACCCCTGAAAGCCTGCAACAGCGACTGGTGGCAGTCTTGGAAAAGCATGGCCTGACTTTTGACTTGAAATGGACGCTGGGGGGTCTGCCATTTTTGACCACACCGGGTACCTTGGTGGCCGCCGTGCAAAAAGCAATTGCCGATGAAACGGGGCTTCAGACCGAGCTCTCCACCACTGGGGGCACCAGCGATGGACGATTTATTGCCCAAATTTGCCCGCAGGTGATCGAATGCGGCCCGCCCAACGCCACCATTCACAAAGTCAATGAACATGTGGCTTTGAGCGATATTGCGCCGCTCAAGGCGATTTATCGACGCACATTGGAACAGCTCAACAGCGCTGTCGCGGCATGAGCACCTTGACCCTTTCGGGCTTGATCGAGCGGTCCGCCGATGCATTGACCCAAGCGAACGTGGCCTTTGGTCATGGCACGCTGAACGCCTTCGACGAAGCGGTCTGGTTGGTGCTGTGGAAACTGGGCCTGCCCTTGGACACCGACCTCGATGAAAGCGGCCTGCAAGTGGTCACGCCCGATCAGCAAACGGCCTGTGCAGCATTGATCGCCCAACGCATCCAAACGCGCCAACCTGCCGCTTACCTAACGCGTGAAGCGTGGTTGCAAGGTGTTTCGTTTTACATTGACGAACGGGCCATTGTGCCGCGCAGCTTGATTGCAGAGGTGCTGGCCGATGGCACCATCGATGCTTGGTTGACCGACCAAACCCAACAGGTGTTGGACCTGTGCACGGGCAATGGCAGTTTGGCCGTGTTGGCCGCGCTGGCATGGCCGGAAGTGCAAGTCACAGCGGCCGATATTTCTGACGACGCCTTGGCGGTAGCCGCCATCAATGTGCAACGCCATGGACTGCAAGAGCGCGTGAAGCTGGTGCAGAGCGATGGGCTGCAAGCATTGCGCACGGGGTTTGACTTGGTGCTCTGCAACCCGCCCTATGTGTGCCAAGCCAGCATGGACGCCTTGCCCGCCGAGTATTTGGCCGAGCCCCAGCTGGCCTTGGCCGGTGGTGCCGATGGCATGGACTTTGTGCGGCAATTGTTGCGCGATGTGCCTCAGCACATGAACGAACAAGCCGTGCTGGTGCTCGAAATTGGCAATGAGCGCGCGCACTTTGAATCTGCGTTCGACCAACTGGAAGTGACATGGCTTGACACCAGCTCCGGGGACGACCAGGTCTTGTTGCTGACCCGCGAAGCCCTGATCGCCTGGAACCTGCGCTGACCTGAGCTTGAACCTGCGCTTGAACCTGTGTGGCCGAAAGCCCACCGCCAAATTTGCTGCCGCCAAACGGCACCCATTCACTGAGAGAAAAAACACCGGCTTTGCTGGCACTGCAACCCCATGATCAACCTGAAAAATGTCACCCTTCGCCGCGGCACCAAAGTGCTGCTGGACCAAGCCTCGGTCACCCTGAACCCCGGCGAGAAAGTGGGATTGGTGGGCCGCAACGGGGCCGGAAAATCGACGCTGTTTGCATTGCTGAACGGCACCTTGCACGAAGACGGTGGCGACTTTGAAATGCCCAAAGCTTGGCGCATGGCCCAAGTCGCGCAAAACATGCCAGAGACCGACCAAGCCGCCTCTGAGTTTGTGCTGGAAGGCGACACCCGCTTGGCTGAATTGCGCGCGCGGCTGGTTCAGGCGGAGGCTTCTGGCGACGGCATGGAAATGGCCCACGTGTACACCGACCTGGCCGATGCGGGGGATCACGATGCCCTGCCCCGCGCAGAGGCTCTGATTTTGGGTCTGGGCTTTCGCGTGGATGAACTCAACCAGCCCGTCAACAGTTTTTCAGGTGGCTGGCGAATGCGCTTGCAATTGGCCCGCGCACTGATGTGCCCGTCTGAAATTTTGCTGTTGGATGAGCCCACCAACCACTTGGATTTGGATGCCTTGGTGTGGCTTGAGGCGTGGCTGCAACGCTACGCAGGCACCATGATCGTGATCAGCCATGACCGCGAATTTTTGGATGCGGTGACCGATGTCACGTTGCACATTGAGCACGCGAAATTGACACGGTATGGGGGCAATTACAGTGCCTTTGAAATTCTGCGTGCCCAGCAAATGGAACTCCAACAAGCTTCCTTTGCAAAGCAACAAGACAAGATTGCACACCTGCAAAAATTCATCAACCGATTCAAAGCACAGGCCAGCAAAGCCAAACAAGCGCAAAGCCGTGTCAAAGCTTTGGAGCGCATGGAAAAGGTGGCGCCTTTGTTGGCCGAGGCCGAATTTACATTTGGCTTCAAAGAACCCAACAACCTGCCCAACCCCATGCTGGCCATCAGCGAGGCGAGTTTTGGCTACACCGTGGACAACTCCCCCAAAGCCATCTTGCAAGGCGTTAGCAAATCGGTGTTGGCCGGGCAACGCATTGGCATTTTGGGCGCCAACGGGCAAGGCAAATCGACCTTGGTGAAAACCATCGCGCGCACCATGCCCTTGCTGGAAGGCACATTGACCGAAGGCAAGGGCCTGAACATCGGTTACTTTGCGCAGCAAGAACTCGATGTGCTGCACCCACAAGACACGCCCTTGGAGCACATGATTCGGCTGGCCAAGGAGCTTGGTCCGAACAGCGGGGAACCCAGCCGAGAGCAAGATTTGCGCAACTACTTGGGCACCTTCAACTTTTCAGGCGACATGGTCAAGCAAACCGTGGGCACCATGAGCGGCGGCGAAAAAGCGCGGTTGGTGCTGGCCATGATCGTGTGGCAACGCCCCAACCTGTTGCTGCTGGACGAACCCACCAACCACTTGGACCTGGCCACCCGCGAAGCGCTGTCGATGGCGTTGAACGAGTTTGAAGGCACCGTCATGCTGGTCAGCCACGATCGCGCTTTGCTGCGTGCCGTGTGTGACGAGTTTTGGATGGTGGGCCGAGGCAAAGTCGAGCCCTTCGATGGTGACTTGGACGATTACCAGCGCTACTTGCTGGACGAATCAAAACGCCTGCGCGAAGAAGCCAAAAACACGGCGCGAGATGCGGTAATGCCCGACAGTTCTGTGGCGGCTGAAGCCGCTGCAGCGGTGCCAGCGACTCCCCAAGAATCCACAACCACGCCTCTAAAGACCAGCAATTCGAGCACCCCTGCAACAACGGGCCTCAGCAGCGCAGAGCAGCGCAAATTGGACGCCCAAAAACGCCAACAGTTGGCCGCACAAACCCGCCCCCTGAAACGTGAGCTCGAACAAAACGAACAACGCATGGCCCACATCGAGGCAGAAAAAGCCCAACTGGAACAGCAACTGAGTTCACCGTTGTCGCCTGCAGAAATTGCTGAGGCCGGTCGGCGCCTGAAAGCCTTGTCTGACGAGGTGAACACCCTCGAAGAGCGTTGGCTCGAATTGACCCACTTGCTGGAAGTGGCGGCCTGAGGCGTTTACTGGCGGGGCTTTGACCCTAGCCTGGCCATCATTTTTCAATCGAACAAGGCCAATCTTGCTTATTTCGTAGCCAAATGACTTGTCACGTTGCGGGTTACAGCATGATTTGCGACATTTGGTTTTGCGGGCAAGAAAAAAGGACTTAGATTTCTCTAAGTCCTTGTTTTCATTAAGATTTATGGTGGGACCAGCGGGGGTCGAACCCACGACAAACGGATTAAAAGTCCGCTGCTCTACCAACTGAGCTATGGTCCCTTTGCTTCAATGGTTTTGCACTGGAGCAAGCCTTGAATTATAGCGTTATTTTGAGACCTTCAGAGGCCGCGTGGCCAAAAAATTCAAAATTTCTGATGCCGCACACATGCCAAAGGTGGCCGTCACACTGACCACCGAACCATAGCCGTGGCAGTTGAGCGAGCCATCTCCTTCAATGGCGCACGAGGCATCGGGTGGCGCAACCGCCTCGCGGCTGAAGACTCCTTGGACGCCCATGCGTTTGTCGCCTTTGGGCGCCGCATGGTGTTTGCGCAATCGGTACCGCACTTGGGCCAATAAGGGATCATGGGTGATCTTGGACAAATCTTCCACATCGACTTTGTGCGCCAAGCGCTTACCGCCAGCCGCGCCGACCGTGATGAAGCCGATCTTTTGTCGCAAAGACCAATTGGCCAGCGTCACCTTGGCGCTGACCTGATCACATGCATCCACGAGTGCATCGGGCTGGTCGGTGAGCAGCGCTGGCCAGTTTTCGGGAGTGACAAATTCGTCCACGGTGTCGACTTGGCAATCGGGGTGAATCAAGGCGATCCTCTCTTTCATGGCCTCGACCTTGGATTGCCCCGTGGTGCTGGTGAGCGCATGAATTTGCCGATTGATGTTCGACTCGGCAATGTGGTCCATGTCGACCAAAGTCAAGCGGGCAACACCCGAGCGGGCCAGCGCTTCAGCCACCCAAGACCCGACCCCACCAATGCCCACCACCACCACATGCGCGCGGCGAATGTGCTGAGCGCCTTGCATGCCATACAAGCGTTGCAAGCCGCCGAAACGACGTTCGTCTGCGTGGGATTCGGGCAACTCAACCGGCATGTTATTGCGCTGAACGCATTTGCCAATGCAGCGTCACCACCGCGCCCAGAACCATGCCCGACACGGCGATGAAACTGCCCAAACTCAAAGTGGACAAGCCCGACAAGCCCTGCCCCACCGTGCAACCAAGGGCCATGACGCCCCCCACACCCATCAGGCAACCGCCCAACAAATGCAATGCCAAGTCAGAAGTTTTTGTAAAACCTTCCCAACGGAAGGTCCCTTGTTTTTTGGCGCTGATAAACGATCCCAAAGCCAGGCCCAGCACCGTCATCATGCCGATCGTGAAGCGCTTGCTGCCATCACTGAAGTACATCAAGGCGTCCCACCACAAGGCCACTGGCGCCGTCAGGCTGATGGCCTCCATGCGCCCGCTGGATGAAGCCAAAAAAACGGGCTCCAGCGTCTCAGGATGTTCGGCCACAAAGCCCACCACCCCGGCAATCCCCCAAAAAGCCACTACCACCGCGCCCAAGGCCACGCCGGGCAGCACCCATGACCAACGCAAAAGCTGCCGATCTTTAAACACCCAGAGGCAAAGCACCCCAGAAAACAGACAGGCGGCCAGCAACCATGCCGATGGCTGTGAGACACCCGTGAAGCTGCTCAGCCACTGGCCCAAAAACGGCCCTGCTCCCGTGCCGACGGTGACTTGGTCAAGTGAATTCACGCGCCAAATGGCCACCAAGCCGCGCATGGCGGCCAGTGCAGAAATGCCAACCGCCATCAATACCACCAGAGATTTGAGGTTGCCAGCGCCCAATCGGATCAAGGACTTGCTGACACATCCCGAGCCCAAGACCATGCCCGAACCGAAGAAAGCGCCACCCAACAACAAGGAGAGCCACGACAAGTGGCTGCCGGCATAGATCGTATTGAACGGGTTAATCCATCCGCGCCAAGCCATGAAGCCAAAGCCCAAGGCGGCCACCGCCACGGCCAACACCCATTGCCTGGCGCGTGTGAAATCGCCCATGACGACCCCGTCGCTGATGGCTCCCATGGTGCAAAAATGGCTGCGATGAAACAAAACGCCCGCGGCAGTGGCCAACAAAAAAGTCAGCCCCAGCACCAGCAGGGTTTGCATCTGAAGTTGCTCGAGCGTGATCACCCGAATGCCCCGCGCTTAGCGCAAGCGCGCTAAGCGATCGCGTGCTGTAGCCGCGGTCTCTGATGAGGGATACGCCTTGATCAAGTCGTCCATGGTTTTTCGAGCCGATCGCAGGTCTTTCAGCTCAATCTGCACATTGGCTATGGCCAACATGGCTTCAGCCGCCCGGGGGTGGGTGGGCGAAGCCTTCAACATGCGCTGGAAATTGGCCAGCGATTCTTTGTAATCTTTGTTGGCGTATTGCGCATTGCCCAACCAGAACAAGGCCGACGGCAAATAACCGCTGAGGCGGTGACGGCTGACAAAGGCACCCAACGCCGTTTGGGCGGCTACAAAGTCGCCATTGCGGAAGGTCTCCATGGCGGCGTCGTATTCGCGTTTTTCAAACGGCTCGGCCATGAACTCAGCGCCGTCCAGGCTGACCTTGACGGGCTCTAAACGCTGCACTCGCTCATCTGAGCGACGCAAGCGCTCTTCCAAGCCCATGAGCAGGTCTTTTTGGCGAATTTGCAACTCAGACAAATCGCGCGCCAATTGCTCTTGGGCGCCGCGACTTTTGGACAAATCAGATTTAAGCCCTTCAATTTGCCCCTGCAAGTCGAGGAGCGCACGGCGCAATTGGGCATTTTCATCGCCCATGCCTTTGATGACGTTGTTGGATTGCTCAACCCGTTGACGCAAATCCAAGATTGCTCGGCGCGCTTCTTCGTCCTCAAACAAAGCCGCCTGAGCCGAACCCACCAGGCCCATCAGCGCCAAGGCCAATAGGCCGAGGGGCCGGGTGAAGACACAACTTGCGCGCGCGCTCATGGCTTTCAGTACCGAATTTCAACTCGGCGGTTCTTCGCCAAATCTTCTTCAGAAGAACCGGTTGCCGCTGGCTTTTCCTTGCCATAGCTCACCGCTTCCAATTGGCTGTCGGCCACGCCGAGCAAGCTCAGGGCTTGACGCACGGCTTCGGCACGCTTTTGACCCAGTGCCAAGTTGTATTCACGGCCACCACGCTCGTCGGTATGACCTTCAAGGTTGGCTTTGCGCTGTTTATTGGCCTGCAAGAACCGGGCATGGCTTTCCAACACGGGGCGGGCCTCTGCACGCACGACAAAGCTGTCGTAATCAAAAAACACCACATGCGCGACACCCGCTGGGCCCATCCCGGTGCTGGATTTGTCCACCACCACAGACGCCACACCGGTCTGCGCGGTGTTTTGCTCAGTGCCAATGGCTTGTGTCGAAACGCCTGATGAGGTCGCCGATTTGTCTTCCACGGGTACATCGTCCAGTTTCACACCCGAAGCGCAACCGGCCAACAGGGCCACCAACAGCAAGCTGGTGAATACATTTTTTTTCATGAATTTCCTCGTCAATTGAATAAAGTGAAGGTTCTAAATTTATTTGCGCATGGGGCCCCAATGCGGCTCTCTGATGTCGCCCGCTTGGCCCGCCAAGCGCGCTTTGATGCGCCCATCTAAGGTGGTGGTCATCAAGGACTCGCGGCCCTGAAAGACAGTGGCATAAACAATCAGTCGGCTGTTCGGTGCAAAACTTGGACGCTCGTCCGCCGATGTATCGGTCAAGGCGGTGACTTGTCCAGAAGCCAAGTCCATCAGGTGCAAGCGAAATCCCCCACCGGTGCGGGAGACATAGGCCATCCATCGCCCGTCAGGGCTGAGTGCAGGTGAAATATTGTACGTGCCCGAAAACGTCACCCGCTCTGCGGGGCCCCCTTGTGCGGGCATGCGGTAAATCTGTGGGCTGCCCCCCCGGTCACTGACAAAAAACAGGGCCGAACCATCGGGTGAGAAAACCGGTTCGGTGTTGATGCCGCCAGGGGGTGTCAATCGGCGCGGCTCGCCGCCATTCAAATCGATGCGAAAGATTTGCGATCCTCCGTCACGGCTGAGCGTCGCGGCCAAAGATTTGCCGTCAGCACTCCAAGCTGGCGCGCTGTTCGAGCCCTTGAAATTGGCCACTGCACGGCGCTGGCCCGTGGCCAGTTCGTGCACATACACCACGGGCTTGCGCAACTCAAAAGACACATAGGCCAATTGCGTGCCGGCGGGTGACCATGAGGGCGAAATGATGGGCTCGGGGCTGGTCAATGCCGCCTTGGGGTTTTCGCCGTCTGAATCGGCAATCCACAACGAGTAGCGCCCCCCTGCTTTGGTGACATAGCTGATGCGGGAGGCAAAGGCGCCGGGCGTGCCCGTGAGTTGTTGGTAAACCCAGTCGGCAATGCGGTGGGCGGACAAACGCAGATCAGTGGCGGACACTGTGTCTTTGAAGTCGCCTTTTTCTTGTCCTTTGACAGCGTCCCACAAACGGGCACGCACATCAAAGCGACCATCGGCAAGACGGGTCACAGAGCCGGCCACCAAGGCCTCGGCTGAGAGTTGCCGCCAAGACGTCCATTCAGGCCGACTACTTTCGTCCATCACGGCTGAGCTTACATCCAAGCCTTTGAATTGACCGCTTCGCTCCAAATCAGATTGAACAATGCTGGCCAACTTTTGAGGTGCCGCTGCCTCACCCTTGAATGGAACGATGGCCACTGGCAACTGGGTCATGCCCACGCCCGTCACTTCAACCCGAAACTGGGCCCAAGCCGGCCATGCCAAAGTACTCAAAAACAACCATGGAAGACACCAGTTCATGGAAAAACGGCGCAAGAAATTGAGCTTCATGGGAAGGTGATGACCATTGAATTCATGAAAAACGTGATCGTACACCGAAGAAATGACTTTTCTCTCGACAAGACGGCCTTCCTTACAATCCACGGCATGAGTCAAAACCCAGCCCAGTCCCCGCCAGCCGCGAACATTCGGGAGCGTCTGCGCCGCCTGACGCCCTATTTCGGAAGTCAGAAGGGGATTTGGGCGGTGGCCGTCTTGGCCACGCTGGTCGGCGCATTGACCGAACCCATGATTCCGGCCTTGTTTCAGCCTTTGTTGGACAAGGGTTTTTCAGAAAACAAATTGCCTTTGTGGATCATCCCAGCGGTGGTGGTGGGCTTGTTTGCGGTCAGGGGATTGGCCAATTTTGTAGCGCAATACGCGCTCTCTCGCATCACCAACGATGGCATGGAAAAACTCCGGTCCAGGCTGTTTTCGCAGCTGATGAAAGCCGACTTGTCTCTTTTTTCCAAGCAATCGGCCAGCACGCTGTCCAACACCATCGTGTACGAAGTCCAAACGGGTGCGGCTCAATTGGTCACGGCCGTCATTGCCTTGACCCGTGACGGCTTCACCCTGATCGCTTTGCTGAGCTACTTGATGTGGCTGAACTGGAAACTGACCTTGCTGGTGTTCACGGTGGCACCCGGCTTGAGTTGGATCATGAAAGCCCTGTCGCGCCGGCTCTATAAATTGACCAAAGAAAGTCAAAACGCCACCGACAACTTGGCTTATGTGGTTGAAGAAAACGTGCTGGCTCACCGCGTCGTGCGTTTACAAGGGGGACAAGAGCATCAAGTCGCTCGGTTCAAGCAGTTGGCTTTGGTCTTGCGCCGTTTGGCCTTGAAGTCCACGGTGGCCTCTGCCGCCATGACCCCACTCACCCAAATGGTGGCCGCTTTGTCTCTGTCCATGGTGCTGGTCATGGCGCTTTACCAAAGTCAAAACGGCGCATCGGGCGCCACTGTGGGCGGTTTTGTCGCCTTCATCACCGCCATGCTGATGTTGATCGCCCCTATCAAGCGACTCACGGAAATATCGAACCCGATCACTCGCGGCTTGGCCGCTTTGGAACGTGGCCTCAATTTGATTGACGATGCCCAAGAAGAAACCCAAGGCCGCCACACCACCGCACGGGCACAAGGTGCCGTGACTTGGAGCGATGTCCGTGTGCAGTTCAGCGCCGACACCCAACCGGCCTTGATCGGTATCAGCCTGCATGTAAAGCCCGGCGAAACAGTCGCGCTGGTGGGCACCTCAGGCGCAGGCAAATCCACCTTGGTTCAGTTGTTGCCCCGCTTTGTTCAACCGTCTGCCGGAACGGTCGCCCTCGATGGCATTCCTCTTGAGGATTGGAGCCTGAGCAATTTGCGCGAACAAATTGCCATGGTGAGTCAAGATGTGATCATGCTCAATGACACCGTGGCGGCCAATGTCTGCTTGGGCCAAAACGCCGACCGAGCCCGGATTCAGGCCAGCTTAGAAGCGGCCAATTTGTGGGCCCATGTGCAGCAAATGCCGCAGGGCATGGACACTGTTTTGGGTCACAACGCCAGCGAGTTATCCGGCGGTCAAAGACAACGTTTGGCCATCGCGCGGGCCGTCTACAAAGACGCCCCTCTGTTGATATTGGACGAAGCCACCTCGGCTCTGGACAACGAATCTGAACGTTCGGTGCAAGAGGCTTTACAAAAACTGATGCAAGGACGAACCACGCTGATCGTGGCACACCGCTTGTCCACCATTGAACACGCCGATCGCGTGGTGGTGATGGAAAAAGGGCAAGTGGTGGAGCAAGGTGCCCCGGCCGAGCTCTTGGCGCGGGGTGGCGCTTATGCCCGACTGCACCACCGCGGCGAATGGGCCAGCGAGCCCCGGTAAGGGGACTTGCTAGAGCAGCACCACATCGTATTGCTCGGGCCCCATGGTGGGCTCGACCTGCAACGAAATGGGTTTGGCAATGAAGTCTGACAAACCCGCCAAGTGCTGACTTTCCTCGTCCAGCAACAAATCAATCACTGGCGAGGCCGCCACCACGCGGAACTCTCTGGGGTTGAATTGCCGCGCTTCACGCAAGATTTCACGCAAGATGTCATACACCACTGAGCGGGCAGTTTTGACAATGCCTTTGCCCTGACAACTGGGACACGGCTCGCACAGCATGTGGGCCAAAGATTCCCGAGTGCGTTTGCGGGTCATCTCTAACAAGCCCAAAGATGAAAACCCGCCGGCCATGGTTTTCACACGGTCTCGGGCCAATTGCTTGCGAAACTCGGCCAACACCGCGTCTTGATGGTCTGGCCGAGCCATGTCAATGAAATCAGCAATGATGATGCCGCCCAAATTACGCAAACGCAATTGGCGGGCAATGGCCTGAGCCGCCTCCAGATTGGTTTTGAAGATCGTGTCTTCAAAATTTCGTGCACCCACATAACCGCCGGTGTTCACGTCGACGGTGGTCAGCGCTTCGGTCTGGTCAATGATGAGGTAGCCGCCCGATTTCAGATCGACGCGACGCCCCAAGGCTTTGGCAATTTCTTCATCGATGGCATACAAATCAAAAATCGGCCGCTCCCCTTTGTACAGCTGCAGGCGCTCTGCCGCTTTGGGCATGAACTCGCGGCCAAACGACATCAGATGGGCAAACTGTTCTTGCGAGTCAATGCGAATGCTTTGCGTCGCCTCACCCACCAAATCGCGCAACACGCGTTGCAACAAAGTCAGGTCTTGGTGCAACAGCGAGGCCGGCGGCTGACGCACCGACGCCTCTTTGATGCGCGCCCAGGTCTTGCGCAAATAGGCAATGTCTTCTTGCAATTCTTCGTCGCTGGAATCTTCGGCGTTGGTCCGCAAAATAAAGCCCCCACCCGCCTCTCCCACCAAAGCCTGCACCCTCAGGCGCAAGGCCTCGCGCTGTTCTGCCGGTATTTTTTGCGACACCCCAATGTGGTCGTCTTGTGGCAAAAAAACCAGATGCCGGCCTGCAATGCTGATTTGAGTGGAAAGCCGTGCGCCTTTCGAGCCCATGGGGTCTTTGATGACCTGCACCATGATGGCGCGCCCCTCGAACACTTGTTTTTCAATCGGCACCAAGGGCTGGCCTGTGCGCGCCGTGGAGGCCTCGCCTTCGGTGTGCTTTTGCCACACATCGGCCACATGCAAAAAAGCGGCCTTGTCCAAACCAATGTCAACAAAGGCCGATTGCATGCCCGGTAAAACGCGGGCCACTTTTCCTAAATAAACATTGCCGACCAGCCCGCGCTCTAAGGTCCGCTCGACGTGCAGTTCTTGCACGGCACCAAACTCGACCACTGCAACCCGTGTTTCTTGGGGGGACCAATTGACCAAAATATCTTGTTGCATGGCTTTGTTCAGAAGAGAAAAAGGGACATGAGTTCGCTGTGCAAACGGCTTAACAGCGCACGCCCACGGCACGCAGCAGTTGCGCCGTTTCAAAAACGGGCAGTCCCATGATGCCTGAGTAACTGCCCTTGATCTGCTCAATATGGACAGCCGCCCGGCCCTGTACGCCGTAGGCACCGGCTTTGCCCATGGGCTCGCCTGAAGCAATGTACGCATTGATTTGTGCCGAGGTCATGGGTGCAAAACGCACCATTGACTCTGACAAGGCGGTCACACGCTGGCGACCTTTTTGCACAGCAATGGCCGTCAAGACTCGGTGTGTTTGGCCCGCGAGTAATTTCAAAATACGCCGCGCATCGGCTGCATTGGTCGGTTTTCCCAAGATCTCGCGCCCCAAGCACACGCTGGTGTCGGCGCACAAAATGGGCGCAGCGGGCAAGCCCTGATGTTGCAAGCGCTGCACAGCAAGATCGAGCTTCAAGCTGGTCACACGCGCCACATAACGGGCCGGGGCTTCTCGGCCCCTCACCGCTTCTAGCGACTCCACATCTTCACCGGGCTCGGCCAATAACAAACGATGCGAGACCCCCATTTGGTCGAGCAATTGGCGACGACGGGGGCTTTGTGAGGCGAGGTAAATGAAATCGCTCATTCGCGGTGATAGGGGTGGTTGGCGTTGATGGACCAGGCACGGTACAACTGCTCAATCAGCAAGACCCGCGCCATGGCATGTGGCAGGGTCATGTCTGACAGGCGAATGCGTTCGTGCGCTGCTTGTTTGAATTCGGGCTCTAAGCCGTCGGGACCGCCGATCACCAACGCCACATCATCGCCACTCAACTGCCATTGGGTCAGCCGACTGGCCAAGGCTTGGGTGGACAGGTGGGTCCCGCGCTCGTCCAACACCACCGTGCGGGTGCCACGGGGAATGGCCGCTTCAATGCGCTGACGCTCGGCGGCATACAAGGTGGGCAGTGTTTTTGAGCCGCGGGGCTCGGTTTTCACCGCTTTGAGCTCAACCTTGAGCTCGGGCGGAAACCGTTTGGCGTAATCGTCCCAGGCCGTCTGGGCCCAATCCGGCACACGTTGGCCGACCGCAACGATCAGCAACTTCATGAAAAATCAATCGGCTTTGCGGCGGGTCGTTGCTGTCACGGCCTTGCGTGCCGGGGCCTTTTTGGCGGCAGGCTTGGTCGCTGACTTAGCGGCTGGCTTGGCCGCAGGTTTGCCCACCGTCTTCACCGTGGGTTTGCTGGCGGTTGACTTGACTGCGGAAGGCGTTGCGGTCTTGGCTGTCCGAGTGGCGGCTGATTTTGCGGGCGATGCAGAAGGTGCCTTCAGGGCCACTTTGGTTTTGCCAGCAGCTGGGGCCGTGGCCTTTTTGGCCACGGCCTTCTTGGCTACCGCCGATTTAGCCGCTGTCTTTTTAGTCGCGGCTTTCTGGCTGTCGGTATTGACGATGTGGGATTTAGCAGGGGCCGATGCGGCGGGCTTGGGCGCCCCAAACTTCAAACGCACGGGGGTGCCGCCCCAGATTTCTTCGAGGTTGTAATAACTGCGAATCGTGGGTTGCATGACATGCACCACGGCAGCGCCGCAGTCCACAATGATCCACTCCCCGTTGTCTTCGCCTTCAATGCGCGGCTTGCCAAAACCAGCATTGCGCACTTTGTCGCGCACGCTGGCGGCCAGTGCTTTGGTCTGGCGATTGGATGTGCCTGAGGCGATGATGACGCGCTCAAACAAGGAGGACAGGTGCTCTGTGTCAAACACCTGAATCTCTTGGGCCTTGACATCCTCCAAGGCGTCCACGATGGCTCGCTGGAGTTTTTGGATGTCTTTTTTTGCAGCGGATTCGGTCATCAATGGAGCCTGTAAAGGTGGTGTTCGTGAATATAGCGTTCAACAGCGGGAGGCACTAGGCCTGAAATGGGCTGTCCGGAGGTCAAGCGCTCGCGGATGTCTGTCGCACTGTGCGGCATCAGCGGCATGTCCAGGGTTTGGATGCGCGCGAGCATCGCCTCAGAGAGTGAAAGATCTGCCGGCAAAGCCTTGTTTTCTTCACTCCAAGACTGCACATCCGTATCTCGACCCGCGGCGCAGATTATAGCGATGCGCCCAATTTCTTCGATCTGGTGCCAATAGGGCAAAGACCGGCGTTGGTCGTCACCCAGCAACAGATACAGCTGGGCAGAAGGAAACTCCACTTGCAACTCGCGCAAAGTCTCTACCGTGTAACTGGGGCCAGCGCGGTGGGTTTCTCGCGCATCCACGACCACTTCAGGCATGTGCTGGTACGCCAATTGGCTCATGGCCAATCGGTGAACCCCTGCACTTAAAGAACGTGGTTTGTGCCAAGCTTGGCCGGTGGGCAAGACCCTGACTTGATCGAGCTGAAGTTGCCCGACAGCGGCTTGGACCAATGCCAGATGCGCCTGATGCGGCGGATCAAATGCACCGCCAAAAACCCCCAACCTTTGAATGGCAGAGGGGTTCAAACCCAATCCTTGGGAACCAAGAAATGACTCAACAAACGTGCCTCTGGCGAGTCTGGTGGGTCTTGCCGTTGGTATGACCAGCGGACTTCGGGGGGCATGGACAACAAGATGGACTCGGTTCGGCCACCCGACTGCAATCCAAAATGGGTGCCGCGGTCCCAGACCAAATTGAATTCCACATATCGGCCACGTCGGTACAGCTGAAAGTCACGCTCGCGTTCGCCATAAGGCGTCTCTTTTCGGCGCTCCACGATGGGCAGGTAAGCCGGCAGCAACGCATCGCCCACACTTTGCATCATGGCAAAGCTGGCGTCCATGCCCAACTCAGAAAAATCATCAAAGAAAATGCCCCCCACACCGCGTTGCTCGTGGCGGTGTTTGTTGCAAAAATAATCGTCACACCAAGTTTTGAACCGGGGATGCAAGGACTCGCCAAAGGGAGCCAAAGCCGTTTTGCAGGTCTGGTGAAAATGCACGGCATCCTCATCAAAACCGTAATAGGGTGTCAAGTCCATCCCACCACCAAACCAAGCCACCGGGGCTTTGCCTTCGGGTTTGGCCGCGATCATGCGCACATTCATGTGCACCGTGGGCACATAGGGATTGCGCGGATGAAACACCAAAGACACCCCCATGGCCTCAAATGCAGAGCCTGCAAGTTCAGGGCGATGTTGGGTGGCAGATGGGGGCAGTTGCGGCCCGCTCACATGCGAAAACCCACAGCCGGCGCGTTCAAAAACAGGTCCCCCCTCCAAAATTTGGGTGATGCCGTTCCCCTGTAATTTCTCGCCAGGGTCTTTTTGCCAGGTGTCCACCAAAAAAGGCGTGCCATCCATGGCGGTCAAAGCACCGGTAATTCGGGATTGCAAACCCACCAAGTAGGTTTTGACGGCGGCGATGTCAAAGGTCTTGTTCATGCGAGGGATGGGGTGTGAAAAGTCATGTGGGCGTCGAATTCGCATCGGAATTTGAGCCGTTTGTTTGGGGGGTGGCGTCAGCGTTCGTTGTCAGGGAGGGCTTGGGGCTCCAGGGCACGATCGGCCCCATTTGGTCGGTGTGAAAGCCTTGCACCCCCGCAAACACCTGGGCCATGTGGGCATAGTCTTGCTCGACATGGCCGGTCAAATCATAAAAATCTACCAAGCTGAGACAGCGGCGGCCCCAGTCCAGCTTGACCAAGGCCAGCGGGACTTGCGCGCCCATGGCCAATTGGTAAAAGCCGCTCCGCCAGCCGGGGGTGAGGCTGCGTGTGCCTTCAGGGGCCAAGCCCAGCCACAAAATTTGCTGATTTTGCTTGTGCTCTTGAAACACATGGACCATCTGGCCCACGACACCTCGAGAAGAACGGCGGTCGATGGGAATGCCACCCACCCAACGCATCCAACGTCCGACCAAGGGAAACTTAAACAGCGAGTCTTTGCCCCAGAAATGCGCCGGAATGCCCAAGGCCCATTTGGCCAACATGCCTATGGGGAAATCCCAGTTGCTGGTGTGCGGGTACACGATGGCCACACCTTGGCGCGTTGGAAACCCTTCAAACTCGAGCCGCCAGCCCAACATTTTCAAGACCCAACGGGCCAAGCGCGAGCCTTTGAACTGAACCGGATGAGGCGTGAGAGGGGGTGTTGGCACAGCCATGTTCCATTGCCCTTTTATTGCGCGAGCGCGCGGTAACCAATGTCTTTGCGCCATTGCATGCCGTCAAAGGCAATGGGCTCAACAGCGCTGTAGGCCTTATGCTGAGCCAAACGAACAGACTCGGCCATGGCGGTGACGCACAAGACCCGTCCGCCAGAAGTCACAATTTTTCCGTCGTGCTGTGCCGTGCCCGCATGAAAAACCATGACCTCGTCTTGGTCGCTGGGCAGGCCCGCGATCGCATCGCCTTTGCGCGGATTCATCGGGTAGCCCGCCGCGGCCATGACCACCCCTAAAGCCACACGGCGGTCCCAAACCAATTCAAATTGGTCCAAGCCTTCGGAGGTGGCGGCCAGCAAGAGCTCGAGAAAATCAGATTTCATGCGCATCAAGATCGGCTGCGTTTCGGGATCCCCCATTCGGCAATTGAATTCAAGGGTCTTGATACGACCCTGTGTGTCAATCATCAGCCCCGCATACAAAAACCCGGTGTAAGGAATGCCGTCTTTTTCCATGCCCTTGATGGTCGGCAAAATGACTTCGCGCATCGCACGCGCATGCACTTCGGCCGTGACCACGGGCGCGGGCGAATAAGCCCCCATGCCGCCGGTGTTGGGGCCCTCGTCCCCGTCGAGCAAGCGTTTGTGATCTTGGCTGGTGGCCAGAGCAAGCACGTGCTTGCCATCGCAAAGGACCATGAAGCTGGCTTCCTCACCCTGTAAAAACTCCTCGATCACCACCCTCGCCCCACCTTCGTTGTGGGCCACGCCCAGGGCGTTGTCCAACAACATGAAATCAATGGCCTCGTGGGCCTCGGCCAAAGTCATGGCCACCACCACGCCCTTGCCCGCAGCCAGTCCATCGGCTTTCACCACAATGGGCGCGCCCTTCGCATCGACATAGGCGTGGGCTTGCTCAGCCTGCGTAAACGTCTGGAACTCGGCGGTCGGAATGCCGTGCCTTTGCATAAACGACTTCGAGAAAGCTTTGGAACTTTCAAGTTGTGCGGCCGCCTGCGTGGGGCCAAAAATGCGCAAGCCGTGCAAGCGAAAGTCATCCACCATGCCAGCGGCCAAGGGGGCCTCAGGGCCCACCAATGTCAAGTCAATCTTGTTGTCGAGGGCCCATTGCCGCAACTGAATGCCATCTGAAATGGGGACATTGATCAAATGGCTGTCTCTGGCAGTACCGCCATTTCCGGGCGCAACAAACACCTGTTGAATTCGATTCGATTGGGCCAATTTCCAGGCCATGGCATGCTCGCGGCCACCACTGCCCACTACCAATACTTTCATCAATCGTCCTTAATCTTCGAATTCTGCGTTGTGGAAAACGTTTTGGACATCGTCCAAGTCTTCCAACACATCAAGCAATTTTTGCATTTTGGCAGCATCTTCCCCCGTTAAAGTGACAGAGTTCTCAGGCCGCATGGTGACTTCAGCCATTTCAGCCACCCATCCAGCCGCCTCCAGCGCATTTTTCACGGTTTCAAAGTCCGCATAAGCGGTCAAGACTTCGATGGCGCCCTCCTCGTCTGTGATCACATCCTCCGCACCGGCTTCGAGGGCAACCTCCATCACAGCCTCTTCTGGGGTGCCCGGGGCAAAAATCAGCTGGCCGCAATGCTTGAATTGGAAAACCACCGAGCCTTCGGTGCCCAAATTGCCCCCATGTTTGCTCAAAGCGTGGCGCACTTCCGCCACCGTGCGCACCCGGTTGTCGGTCATGGTATCCAACACGATGGCAGCGCCGCCAATGCCGTAGCCCTCGTATCGAATCTCTTCGTAACTCACCCCTTCCAAGTTGCCCGTGGCTTTGTCCACGTTGCGCTTGATGGTGTCGGCAGGCATGTTGGCCGCTTTGGCTTTTTCGATGGCCAAACGCAAACGGGGATTGGCACCGACATCGCCACCTCCGGTGCGGGCAGCCACCATGATTTCACGCACCACACGGGTCCAGATGCGCTGGCGTTTTTCGTCTTGTCGTCCCTTGCGGTGCTGAATATTTGCCCATTTACTGTGGCCAGCCATTGGGAATTCCTTGAATGTTGATTTAACCTAGAGCTTGGATTTTACTTTTCACACCAGGGAGTTATAAAAATGGCCGAACCGATGCTGATTGCACAAAATGCGCAGGCGCAATGCTTTCTTTTGCCCAGTTTGGCCAACCGCCACGGCCTCATCACCGGGGCCACGGGCACAGGCAAAACGGTGACCCTGCAAACCTTGGCGGAAAATTTTTCACGACAAGGCGTTCCCGTGTTCATGGCCGATGTCAAAGGAGACCTCACCGGCATCAGCCAATGCGGAAAAACAGGTGAAAAACTGGCCAAGGTCTTGGCCGACCGCGGCATGGCCACGCCGGAGCCCATGGCCTGCCCGACGACGGTTTGGGATGTTTTTGGTGAACTGGGTCACCCCGTGCGCGCCACCATTTCAGACATGGGCCCGTTGTTGTTGACCCGCATGTTGGGCTTAAACGAAACCCAAGCCGGCGTGCTGAACCTGGTCTTCAAGATTGCCGATGACAACGGCTTGCTGTTGTTGGACATGAAGGATCTGCGGGCCATGCTGCAGTACGTGGGTGACAACGCCAAACAGTTCACCACCGAATACGGCAACATCAGTGCGGCCAGCATTGGTGCCATTCAGCGGGGATTGCTACAAATTGAAAGCCAAGGCGGCGATCGTTTCTTTGGCGAGCCCATGCTCAACATTGAAGACTTCATGCAAACCGATGCGCAAGGGATGGGCATCGTGAACATTTTGGCGGCCGACAAGCTGATGAACGCGCCGCGCTTGTACGCCACATTCTTGCTGTGGCTTTTGTCGGAGTTGTTTGAGGTGCTGCCAGAAATTGGCGATCCTGAAAATCCCAAGTTGGTGTTCTTTTTTGACGAGGCACACCTGCTCTTCAAAGATGCCCCCGCGGCTTTGATCGAGCGCATTGAGCTGGTCGTGCGGCTCGTCCGATCCAAAGGAGTCGGGGTGTATTTCGTCACCCAAAACCCACTCGATATCCCAGACAGTGTGCTCGGCCAATTGGGCAACCGCGTGCAGCATGCCTTGCGTGCCTACACCCCTCGCGACCAAAAGGCGGTGGCCGCCACCGCACAAACCATGCGCCCCAAGGCGGGGCTGGACATCGAGGCGGCCATCACCGAGCTGGCCGTCGGTGAGGCTTTGGTGAGCTTTTTAGACGCCAAAGGTCGCCCCAGTGAGACAGAACGCGTGTTTGTGTTGCTTCCCGGAAGCCAATTGGGGCCAATTCAGCCTGAACAGCGCCAAGCCCTGTTGCAAGGCTCTTTGGTCGCTGGAATCTACGAAC
>JACCEB010146463.1_pt1 | contig 33254 bp, 30 predicted proteins | sample 7454761 | NCBI WGS metagenome assembly JACCEB01 (sample SAMN15323454, study PRJNA562643) | freshwater metagenome | isolation source: river surface water | place: USA:Blue River Watershed | collected 2017-08-18
GTGTGGCGGGCTTTAACTTAAAGAGCCAGCCGTTCTCATAGGGCGATTCGTTGACCGACTGCGGGCTTGATGACAGCGCATCGTTGATCGCGACCACCTCGCCTGCGATGGGGGAGTACACATCCGAGGCCGCCTTGGTGGATTCCACCACGGCGCATGATTCAGCGGCCGCCACGGTGCGGCCAACGGCCGGAAGCTCGACATAGACGAGCTCTCCCAGGGAGTCTTGAGCCAGGTCGGTGATGCCAACGGTAACGGTTCCATCGGACTCGGAGCGCACCCACTCGTGGCTGGCGGTGTAATGCAGATCGGAAGGGAAGTTCATGCCAAGGTCTCCTGCGCTCAGGTGCGCTTAAACAACGATCGGGGGAAGTTCACATCACCACAGGGGGCAAGGCCGAGCCTTGCCACGTGTTGGTGCCCCCTCTGTCCTTGGTGCCTGAGACATTAACCTTCGGCGAACCCCTTGATTACAGGGGTTTCTCTCCAGAGAGTCGTACCGGCCGCACAGTCCTTTTGCCTGAGAGTTTTCGGGGCGTTACACCTTCGGCGTTGCGCAGGGTTTGTCCTGCTGCAATCTCTCCTGAGTGCCAGAGTAGACTAGGGTGAAGTGTCCGAGAGGGGCCTTTGGGTGTCAAGTTGGGCGCCCTCGTCAATCAAGGGTTTGGCCGTATTTTTAAAGTAAAACATTAGGAGTTTTAGGGAATGTCAGAAGCAGCGAACACAACGGTGAAAGCGGTCCGTATTGAGAACTTCGGTGGCCCCGAGGTCATGAAGCTCGTGGATGTGTCCGTGGGGGATCCCGGCCCAGGCGAGGTGCGCATTCGGCACAAGGCCATCGGCTTAAATTACATCGATATCTATCAGCGCAGTGGCGTGTACCCCAATCCACTGCCGCTGCAGCTGGGTATGGAAGGCTCTGGCGTGATTGAGGCCGTGGGCAAAGGCGTAACCCATGTGAAAAAGGGCGATCGAGTGGCGTACGCAGCCCAGCCGCCAGGCGCCTATTGCGAGGCGCGGGTCATGGCGGCGAAGTCGCTGGTGAAGATTCCGTCGACCATTTCGTTTGAGGTGGGTGCGGCCATGATGCTCAAAGGCATGACCGCCCATTACCTGTTGAAGCGCACGGCCAACATTCAGAAGGGCCATTGGATTTTGTTTCATGCGGCCGCCGGTGGTGTGGGCCTGGTTGCCCTGCAGATTGCCAAGATGCTGGGCGCCAAAGTCATCGGCACCGTAGGCTCTGATGAAAAAGCAAAGCTCGCCAAGAAGTGGGGTGCCGATCACACGATTGTGTACACCAAGGAAAATTTCGCGCAGCGTGTAAGCGAGATCACCAAGGGCCGCGGTGTGGATGTGGTCTTTGATTCGGTAGGTAAAGATACCTTTGAAGGGTCGCTAGCCTGCCTGCGCAAATACGGTCTGATGGTGAGCTACGGAAATGCATCGGGCAAGGTGGTGCCCTTTGGAGTGGAGGTGCTCAAAGGCTCGCTCTTTCTAACGCGGCCTTCGCTTTTTCCGTACACCGAAACCCGTGAAGAGTTAGAGCTTACGGCCAACGATTTGGTGAAACTCGTCGCCAGCAAGAAAGTGGTGATTCCGGTTGAGCGCACCTATGCGATCTCGGATGTTCAGCAGGCCCATCGCGACCTGGAGGGCCGCAAGACCACGGGGTGCTCGGTGCTGATTCCGTAATTCTGTTGCCGGGGTTCTGATCTTCATTGATCGCCCAAAAGGCAGAGAGGCCGCCCTCGGGCGGCTTTTGTCATTTCTGGGGCAGAGGCCAGTCGGCTGATGGCGTTGACAGGAGCAAAATACTATACATAATTACAGTATCTTTAAATTACTTTTTACTATCATTTTTGATAGTATTTTCCCTGCAATAGAGCTTCAGTGAAATACAGTGAATTTAGAAGATGGCTGACCAAGCAAGGTGCCAAGTTTGACGCGGCAAAAGGTAGCCATTTCAAAGTCACACTAAACGGCAAGCAAACGATCTTTCCCGATCACGGCAGCAAAGAAATAGGAAATGGTTTAGTTGAAAAGATTAAGAGAGATCTTGGTTTGAAGTAAATCAACTATCGCGAAAGAGAATCTATTTGAAATACCCGATTCACATCGAACGTGACACCAATGGCCAATATTTGGTCACCTTTCCGGATATTCCCGAGGCGGTTACCGCGGCTGATACGGAAAACGAAGTCCTCGAGATGGCGGTGGACGCGTTGGAGTCTGCGCTTGATTTTTATTTTGACGAGAAGCGTTTAGTGCCCCCGCCATCCAGATTAAAGCGCAGTCAACGTTGTGTGGACTTGCCTGCCACGGTCGCTGCAAAAGCTATGTTGCACAACGAAATGCTTGCTTCGGGAATTAAAAAAGCAGAATTGGCACGTCGAATGAAAATGGCCGCATCGAATGTTGAGCGTATTTTTCATGCTAAGCACGGTACAAAATTTGAAACTTTAGAGGCTGCATTTGCTGCGCTAGGAAAAAAAATCGAGATTAATGTTCGTTGACTTTAGCGGTGGGTGGTGCCAGGGTGGGTGCTGAAAAATCAAGAGCTTTCGGTCAAGTGGTAGCCGGTAATTCGGTCGATTTCGTTTTTGGATCCTAAAAACACGGCTACCCGTTCATGCAGCTTGGTCGGCTGAACCTCAAGAATGCGGTGGCGCCCGTTGGTCGCGGCGCCACCGGCCTGTTCCACTAAAAAGCCCATCGGATTGGCTTCATACATCAGGCGAAGCTTGCCGGGTTTGTCTGGCTCGCGTGCATCGCGCGGGTACATAAATGTGCCGCCGCGGGTCAGGACCCGATGCACATCGGCCACCATGCTGGCAATCCAACGCATGTTGAAGTCTTTGCCGAGCGGCCCGGTTTTTCCTGCGAGCATCTCATCGACATACCGTTTTACGGGCGCCTCCCAATGTCGGGCATTGGAGGCATTGATGGCGAATTCTTTGGTATCCGCTGGAATCTGCATCTTGGAGGTGGTCATATGCCACTGACCGTTGTCCAGCGTGAATGCGCTGGCACCGTTGCCCAGACTGATGACCAGCTGGGTTGAGGGCCCGTAGGCCACATAGCCGGCTGCAATTTGTGCGGTTCCCGGCTGTAAAAAACACGGCGATAGCTGTTCACTGCTGATCGTGTGGGGTGTGCCCGCGGGTGCTTTGAGAATCGAAAAAATAGTGCCGATCGAGACATTCACATCGATATTCGAAGATCCATCCAAGGGGTCAAAGAGCAGCAGGTAATCATTGGTTGCCCTGGGATTTACAACGGGCATATCCATCTCTTCTGAGGCAATGCCCAGGGCCCCACCGTTTTCGGCTGCGGCCAACAAAATATCGTTGGCAATCACATCGAGCTTTTTTTGATGCTCGCCTTGTACATTGTCGCTGCCGGCTTCTCCCAGTATTCCTGCCAGATCCCCACGGCGAACGTTGGTTGCGATTGTTTCGCAGGCTCGCACGACGCTCTCAATGAGACCACTGAGCTCTTGGTCAACACTCTGTTGTAAGTAATCGTGAAGATACATCTTGGTTCCTAATTTGGGAGGAAGCGATGAGCTGGAATTATGCACGTGAAATGAGGGGCGAATTTGCACGTGGCATGCCGCGCAGGGCGGGGTGTGCCGATGGAGACTAGCGATTCGTACGCGGTTCCGTGATTGACTCTCTGTTGGGGGGTAATTGGTTGATCCGTGTTTTTTGGGTTTTTTCGGAGAAGACAATGGCCACAGTCAGCGTGTATGGGCAGCTTAATATGCAGTCGTTAGAGTCAATTCAAGGCAGTCTCCAGGGCCCGACCCTGCCAGACATCTGGCGGAACGCAGGTCGAGTGGAGTCATCGCTTGCAGTGGAGGAGGGTGCAAAAACGGGTCTTTACACGGGCTCTTTTCGCTACTTTAAAAACGGTGAACTTCTGGGCGAAAAGATTACGGACTATGCGCATTTCAATGAAGGTCTTCAGTATGTGGTGTCTGGCCTAAAGCTCTCGGGTACTTCTGTCGCTTCAGCGGTGCAGGCGGGCACCATTTTGGCGTTACAGCCCAGCAGCCTTTCGGGCCATGACATCGTGAGCGGTGGAGATTTGGATGATGTGTTGCTCGGCTATTCGGGAAATGATGTGATCCAAGGGGGCGGTGGGAACGACCTGCTTGACGGTGGCGTGGGTGTTGATTTACTGGTCGGCGGTGCTGGGAATGATGAGCTTATGGGTGGCCATGGCGCAGACCGTCTGTATGGCGAGGAGGGTGATGACCGACTGACCGGTGGTGATGGCCGTGACATTTTGTTGGGCGGCGCAGGAGCGGATTCGTTTGTGTTGTCGAGCAGGGTAAGCCCCGCCAATGCCGATGTGATCAGGGATTTTCAGGGCGGTGTGGATCGGCTACTGTTGGATCTTGATGTATTTACGAGACTTGTTGGCGATACCGATTTAACGGATAACCTGATCGTTGGGGCTCAGGCCTTAGACAGTAACGATTACCTCGTCTTTAATGCATCAAGCAGAGTCCTGTCGTATGACGCCGATGGCAGCGGAACCGGTGCTGCGATTGCGGTTGCGACCCTGCTCGGTGTTAGCACGCTTCAGGCGGGTGTTGATGTTCTGACGTTTTAGAGTTGTCTTTTCCTCCTGGCAAGTGCCCGTCAGGGGGTTATTCGGGCTCGGGTGTGGAATTGAGGGACAATGATTTTCATGTCCACCCCGCCGAACACGCCCATTGCCCGTCGGTTTGCGAGCACCGCCCGGCTCTTTTCGGCTGAGCAATTTGCGGCTTTGCGGGCGGCGCATATTGGTGTGGTGGGCCTTGGCGGCGTAGGCTCGTGGGCGGCAGAGGCCCTGGCCCGCTCCGGCGTGGGCCGTCTTACCTTGGTCGATATGGATCACGTGGCCGAGTCCAATCTCAACCGGCAGGTGCAGGCGTTGCACTCCACGCTCGGTGCGGCAAAGGGTGAGGCGTTGACCGCCCGCATTCGCGACATTGCCCCCGATTGTGCGGTGAATGTAGTCGATGCTTTTTTAAATCCCGAGAATGCAGCGGAGATCATTGGACGGGATCCGTCTCGCCTGGCATCCCGCGGTGACGCCGATCGAGACGCTTCGGCCAGCATTTGGATTGATGCTACTGATGATCTTCCCGCCAAGCGCGCGATGGTCCTGTTGATGCGCGAACAAAAGCGCTTAAAAAATCTCGTGGTGAGCGGTGGGGCTGGCGGCAAGACTGACCCCACTCGCGTCGAGATCGCCGATCTTTCTGAAGCAACCCAAGACGCCCTGTTGTCCACCCTTCGCTATGACCTTCGTAAAAACTGTGGATTTCCCCGTTACGGAAAGATGAAAATCCAGGCAGTTGTCTGTCGTCAGCCCATGGTGAAAAGTGAAGACTGCGACCCGGCAGCTAAGTTGGCGTGTGCGGGCTACGGGTCGTTGGTAACCGTGACCGCTACGATGGGGTTGGTGGCCGCAAATCTGGCTATCCTGAGATGTATGGAACTAAAGTTGACCAAGAAAAACTGAGCACTCTATGAACGCACGCGACTCACTTACGCCCGGCGCCGTTGCGCCAACGGTCATTCATCGTAACGACTACACGCCGCCAAGCCACCGGATCGCTTGGGTTCGGCTGGATTTCACCCTGGGCCTCGAGTGCACCAGAGTGATCAATGAATTTGCATTTGAATTTTCGAACCCGGCAGCAGATTCGAGTGAATTGCGGCTCCATGGCGATGAGCTGACTTATATCAGTGTGGCGGTGGATGGCACGCCTTGGCCAGCCCTTTTGGTGGACCACTCGCCCATGCATCTGCATCTGCGTGAGGTGCCCCAACAGGGCGTGATTCGTATTGAAACTGAGATCAATCCCACGGCCAATACCGCCCTCATGGGGCTGTATGCATCGCGCGGCGGCCTGTTTACTCAGTGCGAGTCCGAAGGCTTTCGTCGCATTACCTATTTCTTGGATCGGCCAGATGTCATGACCACTTACGATGTGGTGATGCGTGGGCCCAAGCAGCAGTTTCCCGTAATGTTATCCAATGGAAACCTGATTGCCGAGACCGATCTGGGCAATGGTATGCACCAGGTCCATTGGCAGGATCCATTTCCCAAGCCCAGCTATTTGTTTGCGTTGGTAGCGGCAGATCTGGATCGCATTGAAGAAACGATCATCACTGCGAGCGGAAAAAAAGCGCTGCTCCAGGTCTACACACGCAAAGCCGATTTGGCACAGGCCGACTTCGCCATGCAGTCGCTAAAGCGGGCAATTTATTGGGATGAGCAACGCTATGGGCTGGAGCTGGATTTAGAGCGCTTCATGATCGTGGCGGTACCCGACTTTAATTCGGGCGCGATGGAAAACAAAGGCTTGAATCTTTTTAATACCAAATATGTCCTGGCAGAGCCGCAGACAGCAACTGATCTTGATTACGATGGAATTGAGTCGGTCGTAGCCCATGAGTATTTTCATAACTGGACCGGCAATCGCATCACCTGCCGTGATTGGTTTCAGTTGACCCTAAAAGAGGGGTTAACGGTTTTTCGAGATTCCGAGTTTTCCAGTGATATGGCAGCACAGGGTTTGGCACCTGATCAGGCGGCCAGCGCCCGTGCGGTTCGGCGCATTGACAGTGTGCGTGTGTTGCGCGCGGCCCAGTTTCCGGAAGACTCTGGCCCCATGTCGCATCCCATTCGGCCCGACAGCTACCAAGAGATTCGTAACTTCTACACCGCCACGGTCTATGAAAAAGGGGCCGAGGTGATCCGTATGCTTCAGGCGCTACTGGGCGTGGATGGTTTCCGAAAGGGCATGGATTTGTATTTTGCCCGCCACGACGGCCAGGCCGTGACCTGCGAAGAGTTCGTGGCAGCGATGTTTGATGCCAACACTGCGTCTGCACCGCATCCGGATGCGGATTCTCGACAGCGTGCAGCACATTTCATGCGTTGGTATGACACCTCGGGTACGCCTCGTATTAACGTGACGGATCGGGTCGATCTCGCCGCAAATACGGTAACGCTTTGCTTTTCCCAGAGCATCTCCAAGACCAGTCCATCGCAATCTCCCCTCATGGTGCCGATCGCAATCGGTATGCTCGGCGCCGATGGCAAGGAGCTTTCGCTTGCTGACGCGCGCGTATCGGGGGGTGCCGAGTTGATCAACGACATATTTCTTCTCAACGACTGGTCTGCGGAACTCACCGTTAAGCCTGCGATCACCCTAGATGCCGCCAAGCCAATACCTTCATTGTTGCGCGATTTTTCTGCCCCCGTCATGCTGGACTATGCATACACAGGCGATCAGCTGTTGCATCTACTTACATTCGATACAGACCCCTTTAACCGATGGGAGGCAGGCCAGCGTCTGATGCTTGAGGCAATGCTCAGGCCGGGCAGCATTGACATGGATCGGGCGTGTGCGGTGTTTGTCGCGATGTTGAAAGATCCGGCCCTTGATAATGCCTACAAAGCCTTGATGTTGACCCTGCCGTCGGAGCTTTATATCTCTGAGAATGTGGAGGTCATCGATCCGCAAGCCATACGCGTTTCGCGTGATCGACTTCGGCATCAATTAACGCTGGCGGCACGCACTGCATTGTTGGGCATTGATGCGTCGCTTCGCGTTGATACAGACTCTGCCTATTCACCGGATCCAATCTCCACCGGCCGGCGGTCGCTTGCTAATCTCGTGCAGCACTGGCTTGCGCTTGCGGGGGCAATTGAGCCCAAGGTGCTGTTGGCACGCTTTTCAAGCGCTTCAAATATGACGGATCGCATGGCAGCACTGACTGCCTTGGTGGAATTGGATGTTGCGGAGACCGGTGTTGCGCTGGACCAGTATTTTCAGCGATTCTGTGACCATGATCTGGCGTTGGATAAGTGGTTTGCAGTCCAGGTCACTGTGCCGAATGAGAAGGCCCTGCAAACGGTAGGCGCGCTGATGAAGCATCCCCGGTTCGACGTGTCGAACCCCAACCGAGTCCGCTCGGTCTTGGGCGCGTTTTTCAATCAGAACCTGCCGGGGTTTCACCGTGAAGATGGCAAAGGTTATCAGCTGTGGGCGGAAGCGGTGTTGACCATTGATCGCCGCAATTCTCAGCTGGCCTCACGCCTAGCCCGCGCCTGTGATCGCTGGTCTCGGTTTGAGCCGGTGCGGCGTGCTGCAATGGCGGACGCCCTGGCCCAGGTAGCAGCCGATGCAAAACTGTCGCCCGATGTGCGTGAGGTGGTGAGCAAGGCACTTGGCTAGCGTTACGATCTTTTGCCGCATCGTTGATTATTTCGGCGATGCAGGATTCTGCTGGCGACTGAGTGTCGCGTTGCGGGCTCTTGGTGTAGCAAGGGTGTTGCTGGTGATCGATCGGCTCACGGTGTTGGATGACCTTCGTGGCCCGCATCGCGTAGATGGCGTCACCGTAGTGCCGTGGAACGTAGTGGAGGCCCGTTGGCAACGCGAGGGCGTGCCCGAATCGCACAAGGCGGACCTGGTGATTGAGGCCTTTGCCTGCTCACCGCCCATGACGTATCTGGAATCGCTGGGGCCACACGCCCAATGGCTGACCCTGGATTACTTGGCCACCGAGCCTTGGGCCGATCAGGCCCACGGGCGGGCTTCGCCCCACCCGCGTCTGTCACACCCGATGGCCAGCCGCAGGCAGTGGTGGGTGCCGGGGTTTTCCTCTTCGACCGGCGGTCTGTTGCACGGAAGCTGGCGGCACATTAGCGCGGATGAGCGACGGGTCTGGCGCGCTCGTCTCGCAGGCCGAGAGATTTCCGATGACACCTTTTTGGTGATGGCATTCGGGTATGCCGATGCAGATTGGCCCCAGCTCACAAGGCTCATGCAGCATCGGCTTCCATCGGGGTTTAAAACGGCAATACTCTGGCAGCCAAAAGGAATCGATTACAGCCAGGCCGAATTCGATGAAATTCTGCAAAGCTGCGATCTTAACTTTGTACGCGGTGAAGATTCGTTTGTGCGGGCCCACTGGGCTGCCGCCGGACCGAGGAGGGTGCCATTTGTGTGGCAGCCGTATCGTCAGGCCGACCACGCCCATGGCCATAAACTGGGGGGCTGGATCCATCAGGTATTGAAAGATCCTGCCCTTGGGGCGCTGGAAGAACTGCACTGGGCATGGAACGGTATTCGGCCCGCCGAGATGCATGCGGATTTATCGCTTGCCTTGGCCTGGAAGGGATTCTGTGCGACGTATCCGCGGCTGGTGGAGCGGCTTCATAAGGCCTGCCTGCATACGGCCATCCAGCCGAGTCTCGAGGCCAATCTCATGTCGCTCTTGAGGACAGATCCAGGCCCAGAGCACTCGGTTTGATCAGCTAAAATAGCGGGTTTTCTTCGTTTGCATGGATTGGAAGTTATGAAAATTGCTCAAGAATTGCGCGTTGGCAACGTGGTCATGATCGGCTCAGAGCCCATGGTGGTGCTGAAGACCGAGTACAACAAGTCAGGCCGAAATGCTGCTGTGGTCAAAATGAAAATGAAAAATCTGCTCAGCGGCGCCGGTCAAGAGACTGTGTTTAAGGCCGATGAGAAATTTGATGTCTTGGTCTTGGATCGCAAGGAAGTCACCTACTCGTACTTTGCCGACCCCATGTATGTTTTCATGGATGCCGACTACAACCAATACGAAGTCGAAGCCGAATCGATGGGCGATGCTTTGAACTACGTGGATGAAGGCATGGCCTGCGAAGTGGTGTTTTATGAAGGCCGTGCGATCTCGGTTGAATTGCCCACCAGTGTGGTACGTGAAGTGGCCTACACTGAGCCGGCAGTCAAGGGCGATACGTCGGGCAAAGTCATGAAGCCCGCACGCATTGCGCCGACCAACTTCGAGATCGCGGTTCCTGCGTTTGTTGAGATTGGCGACAAGGTCGAGATCGATACTCGCACCGGTGAATATCGCAACCGGGTGAAGTGAACGCGACCGTTCATGCTCAGTTTTTAGAGCAGGCGAAAGACCTGCTTGGCGAGGGGGCCGTCAAGACGGCCCCTTCTGATCTTGAGTCGTACTGCATTGACTGGCGCCGCCGTTTTTTTGGACGGGCGAGCGCCATTCTCTTTCCTTCCACCACAGAACAGGTGGCAGCACTTGTGCGGCTGGCCAACACGCATCGCGTGCCCCTGGTGCCGCAGGGCGGGAATACGGGCCTCTCTGGCGGCGCCACGCCCGACACTTCGGGCACCCAAGTCATTCTGTCGTTGTCGCGACTACAGGCCGTGCGGGCTAAAGACGCGGCCAACAAGACACTGACGGTTGAGGCAGGCGTTACCTTACTTCAGGTTCAAGAACTGGCCGATGAGATGGGTCTTTTGTTTCCATTAAGTCTCGGTGCTGAAGGTTCGGCCACCATTGGCGGTAATCTCGCCACCAACGCCGGAGGCACCGGCGTTCTGCGCTATGGCAATGCACGTGATCTCTGTCTTGGCGTGGAGGTGGTCACGGCGAGTGGTGAGATTTGGAATGGCCTGCGGGGCCTGCGTAAAGACAATACGGGCTATGACTTGCGTGATCTGTTTGTAGGCAGCGAGGGTACTCTGGGTCTGATCACGGCGGCTGTGCTCAAGCTCTTTCCAAAGCCTGCCGGCATCATGACGGCGCTGGTAAAAGTTGCTTCTCCTGCCGATGCATTTCGGCTGCTTCAGATCGCCCAGCAGCGCTGTGATGCTGCGCTGACCGGCTTTGAATACATGTCGGCCAAAAGCACCCAGGTTGTGATTGATCATTTTCCAGAGGTAGCACGCTGCGCCGCCACCATTATTGGGGGAATGTCTCCCGCGGTAACGAATAATCCGCAAGATGCGAGTCATGCGCCTGGTTCGAATGTTTCCGATCGTTCGGACAGCGTGTTGATGGAGATCTCTCATCCTGAGTCAGAGCAGGCTGCAACTGGGATGTTGGAAGCGGTGATTGGTCAAGCCATGGAAGAGGGTGTCGTTCCCGATGCGATCGTGGCCCAGTCGGTAGCGCAGGCAAAAGCCCTGTGGCATCTGCGCGAGACCATCACGCTTGGGGCTGCAGAAGACGGCGCCCAGGTCAAGCTGGACATCGCACTTCCGCTCTCATCGCTTGTCAGCTTCATTTCAGGGATGGACCGTGAGATGCAGTCGGCCTTTCCCGGAGCCCGGTTGCATAATTTCGGCCATTTTGGCGATGGAAATCTACACTACAACATTGGCGCACCCACACACCTGGCCGCAGGAGCCTCGCCGCCTGAGCGCAAAAAAATCTACCTCGACTACATCCAGGCTAACGAAGAGGCGATTCGACGGCGCGTTCATGACCGCGTGGTCGCCATGAATGGCTCGATCAGCGCCGAGCACGGCCTGGGCCAGCTTCGAAAACAGGAGGCGAAGCGGGTAAAAAGCGCTGTGGAGCTTGGTCTTATGAAGACGATCAAGCAGGCCCTCGATCCCAATGGAGTGCTCAATCCTGGCAAGGTGATCGATTAGCCAGGGGCGGTGGAATCCTGCGATCCTTAAGTGCTTTTCAGGCGGTGTGCCAGAGAATTATTCAAACACCTTGGCATGTTCAAGTGTTGGTGCAGCCTGATCTTTGGCCGAAAGCAGTGCTGGATTGACCATTGCCAGCGGCCACTGGATATTGATGGTGGGGTCGTTCCATGCGACCGATCCCTCGGCATCGGGTGCGTAGTAATCGGTCGTTTTGTAGATAAAGTCTGTGCCGTCCTCAAGAGTAAGAAAGGCGTGGCCAAACCCTGGCGGAATCCAAAGCAAGAGACCATCGGCGTCGTTGAGCTGGATCGATGCCCAGCGGCCAAAGTTCGGAGACGATCGGCGAAGGTCAACCACTACATCCAAGACCGATCCGCGAGCTACCCGAACGAGTTTGCCCTGAGCATGAGGCGGGCGTTGGTAGTGAATGCCCCGCAAGACACCTTTCGCGGAGCGTGAGTGGTTGTCTTGCACGAAGGCTGCATTTAACCCCGTTGCCTCTTGAAACATGCGCTGGTTGAAGCCTTCTACAAAAAATCCACGCGCATCACCAAACACCGCGCATTCGAGCACCAGCACCTCAGAAAAGGGTGTAAGCGGGCGCACACGATAGGCCGGCGACGCCATCAAAACACCCGATCGCGCAGCAAGCCTAGTAGGTATTGGCCGTAGCCGCTTTTTGCCAAGGGTGCTGCCAGCGCCTCAAGCGCCTGATCGTTAATCCAACGTTGGCGCCAGGCGATTTCTTCAGGGCAGGCAATTTTTAATCCCTGCCGTTTTTCGATGGTCTGAATAAACTGGCTGGCCTCGAGCAATGATTCATGTGTGCCCGTGTCGAGCCATGCGTGGCCTCGACCCATGACGACGACATCCAGTTGTTTTTGTTCAAGGTAGCACCGATTTACGTCGGTGATCTCAAGCTCGCCGCGTGGCGAGGGTTTCAGTCGTTTTGCAATCTCCACCACCTGGTGGTCGTAGAAATAAAGCCCGGTCACGGCATAACGCGATTTGGGTGTGCTCGGTTTTTCTTCCAGTGAAATTGCGCGACCTTGCGAATCAAATTCCACCACACCATATCGCTCTGGATCATGAACCGGATACGCAAACACCGTAGCGCCATCGGTCTGCTGGCAGGCCTGGTGCAATGTCGGCGCAAAGTCATGGCCATAGAACACGTTATCGCCCAGTACGAGCGCGCTGGGCGACCCACTTAAAAATGATTCGCCGATGATGAAGGCCTGTGCCAGGCCATCTGGCGAGGGCTGGACTGCATATGACAGCCGAATGCCCCACTGTTGGCCATCACCGAGCAGCTGTTGGAATCGGGGTGTGTCTTGCGGCGTGGAGATCACCAGAATGTCTCGAATGCCCGACAGCATCAGTGTGCTCAATGGATAAAACACCATCGGCTTATCGTAGATGGGCAGAAGCTGCTTTGACACCGAGAGTGTTGCTGGGTGAAGCCGAGTGCCTGAGCCTCCAGCCAGGATGATGCCTTTGCGGTGGGCGGTCATGCATTGGGCCCCTTGATGGGTCCGTGAGTGTGGTGATTAAAAATCAGCATTCTCTTCCGAAAGAATTTGTTCTCTTACCGTGCGGATGACATCGTCTTGCCACGGAGGCAATTCGCGTCCCAGTGCCCCTTGCAGCTTGCAGGTATCCAGCCGAGAGTTTAGCGGCCGTCGGGCGGCTGTGGGGTAGTCTTGGGTGGGAATGGGCGCGATACGCTCACAGGCCTTTGCGGCGCCCAGATGTTTGGCAGTATTGATGATCAATCTGGCGTAGTCGAACCAATGGGTGACGCCAGCAGGCGCACAGTGGTAAATGCCCGATGCAATCGGCGTTGGGCTGGCCGAGCCAAACCCCGGCGTGGCCAGATTGATCAAATCCAGTGTGACCTCGGCCAAGAGATCCACATGCGTGGGAACGCCCCACTGGTCATTGACCACACGAATCTCTTTTTTTTCGTCCGCGAGCTGCAGCATGGTCGTGAGAAAGTTTTTGCCGTGACGGCTATAGACCCAGCTGGTTCTCAGAATGAGGTGCCGGCATCCGGCCTGCAGTATCGCCTCTTCCCCCATGCGTTTTGTTTTTCCGTATACGGAAAGCGGGGCGCAGGCATCGGTCTCGATCCAAGCATGGTCACCATGGCCATCAAACACGTAGTCGCTTGAGTAATGGACCAGCAGTGCGCCAATTTTTGAGGCTACCTGGGCCATGACACCGGGCGCCCTGGCATTGATCGCGTGGGCCTGTTCGGCCTCTGTCTCGGCCTGATCGACGGCGGTATACGCAGCTGCATTGATTACGATCGAAGGCCGAAGATCCATAAGCGTTTCGGTCAGGCCCGCAGTATTGCCAATGTCACCGCAGTAGTCACGGCTCTCGCGCGTAAGAAAAACGTGCTCGGGAGCCTCACCAATAAAGTGCTGTAGGGCCTGCCCGAGCTGGCCTTGAGCGCCAAAGACCACAATCATTGGCGATCCTCACCGTAGTGTTTGGCAATCCACTCGCGATAGGCGCCGCTTTGCACGCGCGAGACCCAGTCTTGGTGGTTCAGGTACCACACCACGGTTTTTTCGATGCCGGTAGCGAATGTTTCTTTGGGTTTCCAGCCAAGTTCACTGGCAATTTTGCGGGCATCAATCGCGTAGCGGCGGTCATGGCCGGGCCGGTCACTCACAAATGTGATCAGCTGTGCGTGGCGGCCACCGGCCTGCTGTGCACTCTCGGGGGAGCGTTGATCAAGAATGGCGCAAATGGTTTTTACGATCTCGATGTTCGGCAGCTCGTTCCAGCCGCCGATGTTGTAGACCTGACCCGGGACGCCTTTTTCCAAGACGGTGCGAATCGCACTGCAATGATCGCCCACATAGAGCCAATCGCGAACATTCAAGCCGTCGCCATAGATTGGCAGTGGTTTACCTGCCAATGCATTCGAAATGACCAGCGGAATGAGTTTTTCTGGAAACTGATACGGGCCGTAGTTGTTGGAACAATTCGTCGTGAGTACCGGCAGTCCGTAAGTGTGATGCCATGCACGTACGAGGTGATCGCTGGAAGCCTTACTGGCCGAGTAGGGGCTGTTGGGCTGATACGGGTGGTGTTCTGTAAATGGGGGATCTTCTGGGTTCAGTGATCCATACACCTCGTCGGTGCTCACGTGCAAAAACCGAAACGCCGATTTTTCTTGGGGCGGCAATGATTCCCAATACCTGCGGGCGCATTGCAAAAGATTAAACGTGCCGACCACATTGGTCTGCATGAATGCTCCGGGGCCATGAATCGACCGATCCACATGGGATTCCGCTGCAAAGTGCACGATGGCCCGTGGCCGGTAGCGGGTCAACAGATCGGACACCAAGGCGTCGTTGTTAATACTTCCGTGTACGAAATGATGATGCGGATGATCGGCAAGCGATTGCAGATTCTCTGTGTTCCCGGCATACGTCAACGCATCAAGGTTGACGACCGGCTCTTGGGGGTGTGCCGCCAGCCAATCCAGTACAAAGTTGGCGCCAATGAATCCGGCGCCGCCGGTGACAAGAATCACGTTAATTTCCGCCTAAATTGACGATTTCGTCGCTCGCGTGATTATTTCCTAAAACCACTGGGTGCACAATTCACTTGAATATAATGAACGTTTTCGTCAGGGTCGGGCCATGAAAATTTCAGTCGTAGGAACGGGCTATGTGGGGCTGGTCACCGGCGCCTGTCTGGCCGATGCCGGCAATCATGTGCTGTGCCTTGATCTTGACGAGACCAAGATCAATATTTTGCGCAACGGAGACATCCCGATTCATGAGCCGGGCCTCTTGGATCTCGTCCGCAGAAATGTGGCAGCCGGCCGCCTGCGTTTTACGACGTGCCAGGAAGAGTCTGTCGCTTTTGGTCTGGCGCAATTCATCGCGGTGGGCACCCCCCCCGATGAAGATGGGTCGGCAGATCTGAAATACGTTGTCGCGGCCGCTGCGGCCATTGGTCAGCACATGACCGATGAAAAAATCATCGTCGATAAATCCACCGTGCCCGTGGGCACCGCAGATCGTGTTCGCGAGACAGTCGCCAATGTATTGCGTAAGCGCGGGGCCGATATTCCATTTCATGTGGTCTCAAATCCGGAATTCCTGAAAGAGGGCGCCGCTGTAGAAGATTTCCAGCGGCCGGATCGCATCGTGGTGGGCGTGGATTCGTCGCGTGCCGAGCAGGTCATGCGCGAGATCTATGCACCCTTTCAGCGCCAGCACGACAAGATGATGGTGATGGATGTACGGTCTGCCGAGCTCACAAAGTATGCGGCCAATGCCATGTTGGCCACCCGTATCAGTTTTATGAACGAATTGGCCAACCTTGCCGAGGCGCTGGGTGCCGATATAGAGGCCGTGCGGCGGGGGATCGGCTCAGACTCACGCATTGGCTATGGTTTTCTATATGCCGGCACGGGCTACGGTGGGTCCTGTTTCCCCAAAGATGTGAAAGCGTTACTCAAAACCGCAGCCCAACATGGCCATGAATTAAAAGTCTTGCATGCGGTAGAGGCAGCAAACGATGCGCAAAAAACCGTATTGGTTAAAAAGATTGTTTCTGCGTTTGGCGCTGACTTGTCAGGGCGCCGATTTGCCATGTGGGGCCTTGCGTTTAAACCCAACACAGACGATATGCGCGAGGCGCCGAGTCGCGAGATTATTCGTGAGCTGGTGGCCCGCGGCGCAACCGTCTGTGCCTACGATCCGGTCGCCATGGCCGAGGCACAACGTGTGATTCAAGAGCCGATCGACTATGTATCCGACCCGATGGCGGCACTGACCAATGCCGACGCCCTGGTGATTGCTACTGAGTGGAAAGAATTCCGAAGCCCGGATTTTGAAGAAATTGCACGACGTCTAAAAACGAAACATATTTTTGACGGACGTAATATGTTCGAGCCTACCGTGGTACGTCGGGCCGGCCTGATCTATCAGGGCATAGGCCGGCGATGAGCCGAATTCTGGTGACCGGTGCTGCCGGTTTTATCGGCATGCACACTGCACGCGCCCTGTTGGATCGCGGTGATCAGGTCATCGGCATCGACAACCTCAATGATTATTACGATCCAACGCTAAAGCAGGCGCGGCTATCGCAGCTTCAGGCGCATGCCCAATCGGCGAATTTTCAGTTTCATCGGGTCGATATTGCGGATCAAGATGCGGTCTCACGCGTGTTTCTGGGGCAGCCCTTTGACAGTGTTGTGCATCTGGCTGCGCAGCCCGGCGTTCGTTATTCGTTGCGTAATCCGCATGCCTACGTTCGCAGCAATGTGACCGGTTTTTTGAATATTCTCGAGTCCGTGCGGGCTCAGCACGATCGGACTGGGCAGGCCTGCAGGCATCTTGTGTACGCAAGCTCATCCAGTGTCTATGGCGGCAACAAGAAACTCCCGTTTTCCGAGACGGATGCCGTCGATCATCCGGTCAGTCTCTACGCGGCCACAAAAAAATCCAATGAATTAATGGCGCATACCTATGCGCATCTGTTTCGTATCCCGCTCACGGGGCTACGCTTTTTTACTGTCTACGGCCCCTGGGGCCGGCCCGATATGGCGCCGTTCTTATTTACCAAGGCCATGTTGGCGGGAGAGCCTATTCCGGTGTTCAACCGAGGCAACATGCAGCGCGATTTCACCTACATCGATGACATTGTGAAAGGCGTCATTGCCGTCTTGGATCGGCCCCCAGCATCACGCCCCACATCCGAGGCGTTCGCGTTTGCTGAGGCTGCGCCGTGTCGGGTGCTCAACATTGGCAATCATCGGCCAGAGGCCCTGATGGACTTCATTGCAAGTCTCGAGTCGGCCCTTGGTGTGTCGGCAAAGATTGATCTGCAGCCCATGCAGCCTGGTGATGTGGTGGCCACCTATGCCGATACGGCTGCACTTCATGCGCTGACCGGGTTTGCACCGTCTACTCCGTTGCAATCCGGTATCGCACAATTTATCGCCTGGTATCGCAGTTACTACAACGTTTAGTTCTGATGTGGCGTAGGCCGCGGTTCGGTTGTGCGGCCCTTGGGGTTAGGGCAGCTGCAGCGCCACAGCGACCACGCCCAATGCCGTACTGACCAGCAGGGTGGTCAGCATGCCCAGTTTGAATTGGAGCAGCATCAAGGCCGCGAGAAATGTGATGAAGATGGCGACCAGATCGAGGCTGCGCCATGACCAGAGTTGTCCGTCGGGAAAGAACGTGTGCTGAGCAAAAATCAGTGCCAAGTCAATGATCACGCCGACCACGGCGGCACTGATGGCGGTGAGGGGTGCAGCAAGTGACAGGCTTTTGCGGGTCGCCTCCACCCAGGGCGCGCCTGCCAGAATAAATATGAACGACGGCAAGAACGTGAAGGTGGTCACGACCACTGCACCGATCGTGCCGGCCCAGGTGACCGGCAAAAACGCAAGACTGGTGTCTTGTGCTGCGCCGACAAACCCTACAAATGCATTGATCATGACCAGAGGGCCCGGGGTGGTCTCGCCCAGAGCGAGGCCGTCCATCATTTGTGCAGCGGTGATCCACTGAAAATTGTTGACTGCGGAATCGAACACATACGGCAGCACGGCATAGGCGCCGCCGAAGGTGACAAGTGCCACTTTGGTAAAAAATCCCGCCATGTCCGAGAGCACATGGTGGCCAAGTTGTGTAATCGCGCTGTAAAGCAGGGCCCACAACGCGATTCCTATGCCGATCGTGGTGAACATCTGTTTGCGGTCGGTGATGCTGTGCGCTGGGGTTGGCGTGTGATCATCAATCACATAGGGCTCTTGGGCGGGCTGCCCAGGCAGAGGCTGCGGTGGCGGCTGCCGAATGCCTGAAAAGGCTTCCAGCCCGCGAATGGGTGTGCGCGAGAGTAGATGGGTAACCCACCCCACCAGTGCTGCAATGGTGATGATGGTGATGAACGAGAGACCGATCAGTAGACCCGAGAGCGCGCCAATTGCGATGCCCCACCAAAACGGGCCGCGTAGCACGCGCTGCCCGAGTCGAACGCACGCTGCCAATACGATCGCCAAGACGGCCGGTTTGATGCCGTAGAGCAGGGCCTGCACCTCTGGCATTTGGCCGTAGAGTACGTAAAGCGAGCCGATCACACACATGATCACCAACGAGGGCAGGATAAACAGTAACCCCGCCGCAATGCCGCCTAGCGATCCATGGGTTAGCCAGCCTAGATAGGTGGCCAACTGCTGCGCTTCGGGGCCTGGGAGCACCATGCAGTAGTTCAGTGCATGCAGAAAGCGGCCATCAGAAATCCAGCGGCGCTTTTCCACCAACTCTCGATGCATCAGCGCAATTTGCGCAGCCGGACCTCCAAATGAAATGGATCCGATCTTCAGCCAAAGCAGCAGGCTATCGGCTAATGAGATTTTTGAAGTCGGCTGCAATTTTGTCGGCCGCTAAATCATGGGGGACCACCAGGCGGAGTTTTCCTTGGCCATCGAACACATACGTGAATGTGGTGTGGTCGATCGTGTACGCCATAGGGTCCTTGGCGGAATCTTTGGTGTCTACTTTTTTATAAAACACGCGGAAATCTTTTGCGACCGCCTGGACTTGTTCAACACTGCCCCGTAATCCCACGATGGTCGGGTCAAACGATGTCAGGTATTGCTTGAGTTTCTCTGGGGTGTCGCGCTCGGGGTCCACGGTGATAAACACCAGCTGCAGCTGGTCACCATCTGCACCCATTGCTTTTCGCACCTCTGCCATTTTGGTCAGATGGGTTGGGCAGGCGTCTGGGCAATACATAAAGCCAAAAAACACGGCCGTGACCTTCCCGGGGAAGTCGGCAGGGCTGCGATTGGTGCCCGAGAGATCCGGCAAGGAATACGTCTGGCCCCAGGGGGAGCCGGTGACATCCATCGCGTTAAATTGAGTTCGGGCCGGTTCGCATGCGGCCAACAGCAGGCTAAACGAGAGGGCCAGTGCCATGCCCCCCATTCGACGAAGGCGTTGAATTCGTGGTGTCATAGGCGGCTATGGTACCTCGCAGACACATTGCAGTAATTGGCGCCGGACTTGCTGGGGCCGCCTGTGCGCGCGTGCTTGCGCGTGCGGGCTGCGAGGTGACCGTGATCGATTCGCAGGCCCATAGCGCCAGCGGAGCATCCGGCAATCCTATAGGGATATTCCACCCACTGATCTCGAAGGACCACAACCTGGCCAGCCAGTGGAGCGAGGCCGGGATTGTTGTCACCAAACGCTGGTGCGCAGAGCTCGCACCGCTTGCGGGCGAACATCGCCTTGGTCTACTGATGGGCAACTGCGGTGTGGCCCAGCTCAGTGAAGACGCAAGTGAACTGGTGCATTGGGCACCGGACTGTGGATGGGTCCGGCCACGTGCATTCGTAGAAGCTTGTGTGGAAGATGCGCGGCGACACGGGGCACGCGTTCGGTTTGGCACCACGGTGGTTGGCATCTCGGATGATGCCCAGCTTGAACTTTCATCTGGTGAGTGCGAGCAGTTTGATGCGGTCGTGGTCTGTGCTGCACAGGGCGCATCCGAGCTGCTGGCAGATCAGGAGCTTGGATTGAATGCGATTCGTGGCACGATCACCGCGTACAGGGTGGAGGCGTGCTACTCGTTGCCATGCGTGATTTGTGCAGATGGCTATGCGAGCCCGGTCATTGACGGTGAGATGGTGGTGGGGGCCAGTTTTGAACGGCTGCCCGATGGCCAGCCCGATCCTGTGTCGAACCTTGATCGGTTGCGTGTTATCAGTGCGCGACTGGCTGAACACTGCGAAACCGTACCCTCTACTGAGCGCACGAGCATTCGTAGTGCCACGATCGACCGTATGCCATCGGTGGGCCAACTGCGTGACCTTGCCCAGAAATTAATCCCGAGCATGTCCCAGCTGCACCACTTGCCGCGCAATCCGCGGCTCTGGGTGCTGGGTGGCCTAGGGTCTCGGGGCCTGACCTCGGCGCCGCTGGCCGCAGAGCTTCTGCTGGCTCAGATGCAAGGCTACGAGCTGCCCATCGGAGAGCGCCTGGTCCGGGCGGTCGATCCCCTGCGCTTTGTGCTGCGTCGGCATCAGCGTGGCCAGCCGGCCTGATATTCTTGGCCTATGAATTTTCAACAGCTTCGTGTGGTGCGTGAGACCGTTCGGCAGAAGTTCAATCTGACCGAGGTGGCCGATGCGCTGGCCATGTCACAGTCCGCGGTCAGCAAGCACATCAAAGACCTGGAGGATGAGCTCGGTCTCGTGCTGTTTGTGCGCAAAGGCAAGCGGCTTCTGGGCATCACAGAGCCCGGCCATGAGGTGGTGCGTCATGCTGAGAAAATTCTTCAAGAGGCCGATAACCTGCAGTCGGTGGCCGATAGTTTTTCAGCCCTTGACGAGGGCCGATTGGTATTGGCGACCACCCACACGCAGGCCCGCTACGCGCTGCCGGAAATCGTGCGACGTTTTCGTGACGAATTTCCAAAGGTGCATCTGGTGATGCATCAGGCAACACCCACCGAGATTGCCAGCATGCTGGAAAGCGATCAGGCCGACATCGGTATCGCGACGGAGTCGCTGCGCAGCAACCCGCAGTTCGCCACCTTTCCGTTTTACCGCTGGTACCACGGCGTGATCGTGCCCATGGGGCATCCACTCACTAAATTAAAGCAGTTGACGTTGAAAGACATTGCCAAGTACCCCATCGTGACCTATCACGAGGGCTTTACCGGCCGGGCGATGATCGATGAAACATTCGCAAAGGCGGGCCTGTCGCCCGAGATTGCGATGGTGGCGTTGGATGCCGATGTGATCAAAGCCTATGTTGCCCTAGGCATGGGGGTTGGCATTGTGGCTTCGATGGCCTTTGACGATGATCAAGACCGGCACTTGCGGTTATTGGATGCCAGTGATCTGTTCAAAGAAAACATTACGGTATTGGCGTTGCGAAAGGGGCGGTTTTTGCGCAGCTATGTCAAGCGATTTGTTACGCTGTGCGTTCGGCAGTTATCCGAAAAAGAGCTGGTCAAATCGGTGGAGGCAGGCGGCACTGAGCGCGAGACCTCCTCGCCATCACGATCAAGGAGAGCATCTTGAGTAACTACGGTGTTCCACATTCCGAGTCATCGTCTGCGGGCCCGCACCGAAAGCCGGTGACGTTGCTGGATTTGAAATCGCGTCGGGGGTCGGGTGATCGCATCGTGATGCTCACCTGCTACGACGCTAGCTTTGCACGACTGCTGGATGAATGCGGCGTGGATGTCTTGTTGATTGGCGATTCGCTGGGCATGGTGCTGCAAGGCCATGCGTCCACACTTCCGGTGACTATGGATCAGATGGTCTATCACACCGAGTCGGTGGCGCGCGCTAAACCAGCGGCATGGGTGCTGGCCGATATGCCATTTGGAAGTTATCAGGAGTCGCCTGCGCAGGCCTATGCCAATGCGGCCCGCCTGATGGCGGCGGGTGCCAGATGGTCAAGATCGAGGGTGGCGCATGGCTGGCGTCAACGATTGAGTTCTTAGTCAAGCGTGGGATACCGGTCTGCGCACATTTGGGTCTTACGCCCCAGTCAGTGCATCAGCTCGGCGGCTATCGCGTGCAGGGGCGTGATCAGGCCGCTGCGGATCAGCTGATTGCAGATGCCAAACTCTTAGAGCAATCCGGCGCGGATATGGTGCTGGTAGAACTTATCCCTACGCCGGTGGGTGCGCGTTTAACGGAAAGCCTTAAGGTGCCGACCATTGGGATTGGTGCAGGGCCTCACATGACCGGCCAGGTGCTGGTACTGCACGATATTCTGGATGTTACGCCGGGCAAAAAAGCACGCTTTGCCAAAAACTACATGCAGGGTGCGGGCAGCATTCGTGATGCGGTGAGCCGCTACGTTGCAGAGGTTAAGTCGGGCGCCTATCCTGGACCGGAACACGGGTTTGAAACTTAATTCGGCCGTGTGTATCGATATGCCGATCTAACTGGCCATCGTGCCAGAGGCAATTCAGGTGGGCAATGGTTTCACCAAGGGCAAAGGTGAGTTGATGCAAATCCAGCTCGCGCCGAAACAGCACTTTCATGACATCAATGGCTGGCCGTGGGGTTGCACAGGCTTCTAGTGTGTCGGCCAGTCGGTCAGCATGGTGCTTGCGTAACTCATGCAGCCGAGTCTTTAAGCCGCCATCGCGTGTGCCTGGGGCAGCACCAAAGGGTTTGCCGTGTGAAGGTAGCACCAGCACATCATCGGGCAGTGGCTCAAATGCATCCAATGAATCCAAGTAAAGCCGCAGCGGATCCGCATCGGGTTCCTGGGCCCAGACCGACATATTGGTGGAAATTTTGGGCAGCACCATGTCGCCTGAGATCAAAACATTGAGCTCCTGACAAAAAAGCGCACAGTGCTCAGGCGAGTGGCCGTAGCCTGCAATCACGCGCCATGAGTGATTGCCGATGCAAATGCTGGTGTCTGGAAACATGCGATGAAAGCTCGCCGGTACATCGGGCACCATGGAAGGGTAGTAACCACGACGTGCACGAAGCTTTGCGAGTGTGTCGGCATCATTCACGCCGTGGCGGTGAAAGTGCGTGGCCATGTTGATGGAGTCTGGCGCGTCGTCTTCGACCGTGGCAGCTTCGGATGTATTGCTGGCATTGCCATGGGTATTTTTTGGCCCCGACCCGCTCCATATGCGCGCAGACGCATATTCAGCATAGTTGATCCAAAGCGGCGGCTTGATAGTTTGGCGCTCCATGCCTTTGCAGAGCCAATACGCCAGGCCGATGTGGTCGGGGTGGAAGTGGGTACAGATCACGCGAACGACCGGCAGCCCATCCATATGATGGTCTGCAAGTGCATGCCAGGCGGCGCGTGTGGCGTCGTTGGAGACGCCCGTGTCGACGACGGTCCAGCCCTCTTGTCCGTTCAAACAATCACGAATCAGCCATAAATTGATGTGATCCAGCGCAAACGGCAGAGGCATACGAATCCAGTAGACGCCTTCGCAGACCTTGGTGCGCTCGCCCGTCTTTGGCATGACCAGATCGGCATAGCGAATAGCGGCGTCCGATGGCCGTGGCGTCTTGTGCGATGCATTGGGGGTGGGCTGCATAGTCGATCAGTTTACTTGGGGATTCGGCCGTGAGCTTGTCCAAAACAACTCTACGGTTTGGAGTAAACTTTATTCAATTCGATTGCTTCATGAAAAGCAACGGCAGTTGTGACCATGCGATTGTGAGGGGGGCTATGGTGTCGATCTATGAACAATGCCTGGATAAAAATCCGGCGAACTACGTTCCTCAATCTCCCCTGAGCTTTATCGAGCGAACCGCTCAAGTCTATCCCTACAAAGTTGCCGTGGTGCACGGTGATCTGCAGCGCACCTGGGGCGAAACCTACGCGCGCTGCCGGCAGCTTGCTTCAGCACTCACTCAATCAGGCATTCGGCGTTTTGATACGGTGGCCGTGATGCTGCCCAACACGCCGCCGATGGTCGAGGCACATTTTGGTGTGCCCATGGTCGGCGCGGTGCTGTGCTCGTTGAATACCCGTTTGGATCCGCCTGCCGTTGCCTTCATGCTTGAGCACAGTGAAGCAAAGATTGTGCTGGTGGATAAAGAATTCTCGTTCACCATGAAGGCTGCCTTGGCGCTGATGAAAGCGTCGGGCAAGCCGACGCCGCGCGTGATCGATGTGGCGGACTCCTTGTACACGGGCAGTGGTGAATCGATTGGCGACATGGAGTACGAGGCCTTCGTTGCCCAGGGCGATCCTGAATTTGCGTGGAGCCTTCCGCCCGATGAGTGGGATTCGATTTGTTTGAACTACACCTCTGGCACGACAGGTAACCCCAAGGGCGTGGTCTACTCCCATCGCGGGGCCCATACCAATGCGGTTTCCAACATTCTGGAGTGGGATCTACCCAAGCATCCGGTCTATCTGTGGACCCTGCCGATGTTTCATTGCAATGGCTGGTGTTTCCCCTGGACCATCGCCGCCCGTGCGGGTATCAATGTATGCCTGCGCAGGGTGGATGCACCGAGCGTGTTTGAGGCGATCAAAAAACACACGGTCACCCACTACTGCGGCGCGCCGATCGTGCACGGCATGTTGATCAATGCCCCTGCAGAGCTGAAAGCCGGTATTACGCATAAAGTTAAAGCGATGGTGGCGGGTGCAGCACCGCCGGCCGCCATGATCGAAGGCATGGAGAAGATGGGCTTTGACATCACCCATGTCTATGGGTTGACCGAGGTCTATGGCCCTGCATCGGTGTGTGTAAAACACGATGCCTGGGCCAGCGAAGAAATTGGTGAGCGTGCACGGTTGAATGCCCGTCAAGGCGTGCGTTATCACCTGCAGCATGCCATCAATGTGATCAACCCCGAGACCATGCAGCCTGTGCCTGCCGATGGCGAGACCATGGGCGAAATCATGTTCCGCGGCAACATCACCATGAAGGGCTACTTGAAAAACGAAAAGGCCACCCAAGAGGCCTTTGCCGGTGGTTGGTATCACTCCGGTGATCTGGCGGTGATCTACCCCGATGGCTATGTCAAGATCAAAGACCGCAGCAAAGACATCATCATCTCGGGCGGCGAAAATATTTCGAGCATTGAGGTGGAGGATGTGCTGTACCGCCATCCCGCAGTGCTTGCTGCGGCCGTGGTCGCCAAGCCCGATCCCAAGTGGGGAGAGACCCCCTGTGCATTTTTAGAGCTGAAGCCAGGTGCTGAAGTGTCGGTGGAAGAAATTATTGCCCACTGTAAAAAGTCTCTGGCGGGGTTCAAGGTGCCGCGGGCGATTGTGTTTGGAGAATTACCCAAAACATCGACCGGCAAGATTCAGAAATTTGAGCTGCGCAAAAAAGCCGGCTCGGCTGCAGCCATTGATGTGTAACGCCAGCCGATAGTGCACCTGTAAGCGATCGATTGAGGAGACCCGCTGTTTATGGCCGATTACAACGCCCCCGTTCGGGACATGCAGTTTGTACTGAATGAACTGATTCCGCTGTCCGACATCACTGCGCTTCCGGGGTATGAAGATGCCGGTGAGGATCTGGTCTCGGCGATTCTGGATGAGGCCGCAAAGTTTGCAGGTGGCGTGCTCGCCCCCCTGAATTGGACGGGTGATCAAGAAGGCTGTGTGCATGCAGGCGATGCAGTGACCACGCCCAAGGGGTTTAAAGAGGCCTACACCCAGTACGCCGAGGCCGGCTGGATGGGCTTGGGCTGCAACCCGGAATACGGCGGCCAAGGGCTGCCCACGGTGGTGGCCACTGCAGTCAATGAGATGTGGCATGGCGCCAACATGGCGTTCATGCTTTGCCCAATGCTTACGGCAGGAGCCATCGAAGCGATCGAGCATCATGGATCGGAAGAGCAGCGTGCGATGTACCTGCCGAATCTGGTGTCGGGAACGTGGGCCGGCACCATGAATCTGACCGAGCCGAATGCGGGGTCGGATCTCTCGGTGGTGTCTGCGAAAGCAGTCCCCGACCCGTCGGGGCATTACAAGATTACTGGCACGAAAATTTTTATCACGTACGGTGAGCATGATTTCACTGAAAACATCATTCATCTGGTGTTGGCGCGCCTGCCTGATGCGCCGGCGGGCGTGAAAGGCATATCGCTTTTTATCGTGCCGAAGTTTCTGGTCAATGCCGATGGATCGCTCGGTGCGCGCAATGATGTGAAATGCATCTCGATTGAACACAAGCTAGGCATTCATGCCAGCCCAACTGCGGTGATGTCGTATGGGGAAAATGGCGGCGCCATCGGGTTTTTGGTGGGCGAGGCCAACCGCGGCCTGGAGTACATGTTCACCATGATGAACAGTGCACGCCATGCGGTCGGCTTAGAGGGTGTGGGCATCTCCGAGCGCGCCTATCAGGCGGCCGCCAGCTATGCCTTGCAGCGGGTCCAAGGGAAGATTCCCGGGAAGAGCGGCACGCTTCCCATTGCACATCACCCTGATGTGTCGCGCATGCTCATGACCATGCGTTCGCAGACCCAGGGCATGCGTGCGTTGGCCTATCTTGCATCGGCAGAGATTGACCGCGCGAGCCGTCATCCCGATGCGCAGGTGCGGGCCCGAGCACAGGCCCGAGTGGACCTGCTGATTCCCATTGTGAAAGGGTTTTCTACCGAGCAGTCGGTCGAGATCGCCTCGCTTGGAATTCAGGTGCACGGCGGCATGGGCTATGTGGAGGAAACGGGCGCGGCGCAACATTTCCGAGACGCACGCATTACGCCGATTTATGAAGGCACCACGGCGATCCAGGCCAACGATCTGCTGGGCCGAAAAATTGTGCGTGATGGCGGCGAGGAGGCTCGGCGCCTGATTCAAGAGATTCAAGAACTGGCCAGTCAGTTGCAGGCTTCATCGGATATGCAGTTTAAGAGCATGGGCGCCACGCTGGGCACGGCCGCTTTGTCGCTTGAGCGGGCGGTGGAGTGGGTATTGGATGTGCAGCCTAAACATCCGGCGGCAGGGTTGGCCGGGGCGTACCCTTTGTTGAAATGCTTTGGCGTGGTCTGCTGTGGCTGGTTACTGGGGAAATCCGCAGTACTGGCGGCAAACCATATCGCAAATAATTCGAGTGATGCGTTTTATGCTCAAAAAATCGGGGTAGCAGCCTTTTATTTTCAGCATATCTTGCCTCAGGCGGCAGGCTTGTCTCAGTCGGTACGTCTGGGTGAAGAAGTGGTCGCATCCATGGCGGCGGGTTTAAACGATTTGTTGGCATAACGATACGCAGGGCGAGGATGTCGGATTACATTCTAAAAACTGAAGGATTGACCAAAGAGTTCATGGGCTTTACAGCCGTGAGCAATGTCGATCTCAATGTCCGGCGCGGAACGATTCACGCGTTAATTGGCCCCAACGGTGCAGGCAAGACCACGTGTTTTAATCTGCTGACCAAGTTTCACGCGCCCACCTCGGGCAAAATCATCTACAACGATCAAGACATCACGAATAAGAGCTCAGCCGAGATTGCGCTGATCGGCATGGTGCGGTCGTTTCAGATTTCATCAGTATTTCCGCACCTGACTGTCCTGGAAAATGTGCGTGTCGGGCTGCAGCGCCGTTTGGGTATTTCCATGCAGTTTTGGAAGAGCGAGCGGGTGCTCGACAGCCTGAATGACGAAGCGATGGACTACCTCGAGCAGGTGGGCTTAAAAGAGTTTGCGAACAAAACAGCGGTCAGTCTCCCTTACGGCCGCAAGCGTGCATTAGAGATCGCCACTACCTTGGGTATGAACCCCGAGTTGATGCTGCTTGATGAGCCCACCCAGGGCATGGGCCATGAAGATGTCGATCGGGTGACCCAGCTGATTAAAAAAGTCTCGGTGGGCCGGACTGTATTGATGGTGGAGCACAACATGAAGGTGGTCTCGTCGATTGCCGACACGATTACCGTGCTGCAGCGGGGTGCTGTGATTGCCAGCGGCACCTATGACCAGGTATCCAAGAATCCGCAGGTGATGGAGGCCTACATGGGCTCCGCGCAGGCGGAGTTAGCTTCACCGGCGGGGCATTAAGCGATGGACGCACTGCATATCTACGGTCTGCACGCCTGGTACGGCGAGTCGCATGTCTTGCATGGCATGAGCCTAGAGGTTGATCACGGCGAAGTCGTGACCTTGTTGGGCCGAAACGGTGCGGGCCGCACCTCCACTCTGCGCGCTATTTGCGGGCTGGTAGGAAAGCGCATGGGCACGATCAAGGTCAATGGTGTCGACACCATTGATATGCAGCCCCATACCATTGCCCGTCTGGGCATTGGCTATTGCCCTGAAGAGCGGGGCATTTTTACGAGTCTCACCTGCGAACAAAACCTGATGCTGCCGCCAGTTGTGGCCGAAGGGGGCATGAGTGTCGATGAGATCTACGAGATGTTTCCGAACTTGAAAGAGCGTCGCAATAGCCCTGGTGGGCGGCTCTCCGGCGGCGAGCAGCAGATGTTGGCCATTGCCCGTATTTTGCGCACTGGGGCCAAGATCTTGTTGCTCGATGAAATCACCGAGGGCCTGGCTCCGGTGATCGTGCAGCGGCTGGGCCAGATCGTGACCGATCTGCGCGAGCGTGGTTTTACGATTGTGTTGGTTGAACAGAATTTCCGCTTTGCTGCGCCACTGGCCGATCGGCACTATGTGGTGGAACGTGGCATGGTGGTCAAGGTGGTGAAGAAAGACGAACTCGCTACCAATACCGAAATGCTCAACGAGTATTTGGGTGTATAAGTTTTCGTCGGCATTACAACAGAAGGGAACTGAGGAGATGAAACGCAATACCGTTACCAAAGCTGTAGCCGCCCTGTTTGTCGCCGCTGCGGCCAGCAGTGCATTTGCACAGAAAATCAGTGATGACGTGGTGAAGATTGGTGTTCTGACCGATATGTCAGGCACTTATTCGGATCTGGCCGGTAAGGGCTCGGTGGTGGCTGCGGAAATGGCCATCGAGGATTTTTCAAAAGCCAAAACCATCCTGGGCAAGAAAATTGAGCTGGTCTCGGCCGACCACCAAAACAAGGCTGACATTACCGCGAACAAGGCCCGTGAGTGGTTCGACAAAGAGAAAGTGGATGTGATCGTAGACCTGGTGACCACCAGTGCCGGTCTGGCCGCGATGGAAATCGGTGAGCAGAAAAACAAGATCACCCTGAACTCGGGTTCTGCCTCGTTGGACATCACCCGCTCAAAGTGCACGGCCAATAACATTCATTGGGTGTACGACACCTACAACCTGGGTAAGGCCCGTGAGGCACTGGTCAAAGGCGGCAAGAAGACCTGGTTCTTCGTGACAGCCGACTACGCCTTTGGCCACAACCTTGAGCGCGATACCGCAGCCATTGTGAAAGCCAACGGTGGAACGGTGGTGGGCTCTGTGCGCCACCCCTTCCCGAGTGCTGACCTGTCATCGTTCCTGCTGCAGGCGCAGGCCTCAAAGGCCCAGGTGATCGGTCTTGCCAATGCTGGCCAAGACACCATCAATGCAGTGAAACAAGCTGCCGAGTTTGGCATCAGCGAAAAGCAGACCATCGTGCCGCTGCTCACCTTCTTGAGTGATGTGCACTCCCTTGGCCTCAAAGCGGCCCAGGGCCTAAGCGTGGCCGAGTCGTTTTATTGGGACATGAATGACAAGACCCGCGCCTGGTCCAAGCGCTTCTTTGATCGCCATAAGCGCATGCCCACCATGGTGCACGCGGGTGTCTACTCTTCGGTCATGAACTACTTAAAGGCAATTGAAGCTACCAAGACCGACGACACCAAGGCTGTGATGGATAAGCTCAAGTCGACCCCGATCGATGATGGCCTCTTCAAAGGCAATATCCAGGTCAACGGTAAGTTCGCCCACGACTTCTATGTGTTTGAAGTCAAAAAGCCGAGCGAGTCCAAGGGGCCTTGGGATTACTACAAGCTGGTCGCGACCATCCCGGCTGCCGAAGCTACGGCTCCGCTGGACAAGTCGTGCAAGCTGGTTAAGTAATTCTGGCGACCTGAACGCATTTCAGCACGTAAGGCACGGCTCTCATGCTTGAAGCATTTGGCATCACCCCCCAGGCGCTGGTTGCTCAGCTTCTGGTGGGGCTGATCAACGGATCGTTTTACGCCATTCTCAGTCTGGGTCTGGCGATCATTTTCGGTCTGCTTAACGTGATTAACTTCACGCATGGGGCCCAGTACATGCTGGGTGCGTTTTTGGCGTGGATCGGGCTGACCCAGGTCGGTAATTGGCTGGGCATGCCCGACTTCAGCATTAACTACTGGGTTGCGTTGGTGGCCTCACCGTTATTGGTCGGGGCCATCGGCATCGTGATGGAGCGCTTGATGCTGAAGCGCCTGTATCACCTGGATCATTTGTATGGACTGCTGTTGACCTTTGGCCTGGCCCTTGTGATCGAGGGCATGTTCCGCCATTGGTATGGCATTTCGGGTGAAAGCTATGCCGTGCCCGAGGCCCTGCAGGGCGGCATTCGTTTGGAGAGTTTCGGCCTCTTTTTGCCGAAGTACCGCGTCTGGGTGATTGTGGCCTCGCTCGCGGTCTGTATCGCAACGTGGTACCTGATTGAGCGCACGAAACTCGGCAACTACCTGCGTGCGGGTACCGAGAATCCGAAACTGCTGCAGGCTCTGGGCATCAATGTGCCCCTGATGATCACGCTAACCTATGGATTCGGTGTGGCGCTTGCTGCTTTCGCAGGTGTGTTGGCAGCGCCTGTATTCCAGGTGAACCCGGTTATGGGATCGAATCTGATTATTGTGGTGTTTGCGGTGGTGGTGATCGGAGGCATGGGCTCGATTGCCGGCTCTATCGTGACAGGATTGGCGCTGGGCCTGCTCGAGGGATTGACCAAGGTGTTTTATCCCGAGGCCTCCAGTGTGGTGATTTTTGTGATCATGGCCATCGTGCTGCTGGTGCGGCCTGCTGGTCTGTTCGGAAAAGAAAAGTAATGGGGTGAGATAACGTGAGCGCGAGCACCCGAATCCTTTATGCTGTGTTGTTAGCCTTCCTGGTGATTGTGCCCTTCCAGGATTTTGTCTATATCGTGTTTGTGATGAAGCTGCTGTGCTTTGCATTGTTTGCCAGCGCCTTTAATTTGCTTCTGGGCTACACCGGGCTTTTATCGTTTGGCCATGCCGCGTTTTTTGGCGGGGCTGCCTACGTGACTGCACATGCGTCGAAAGCCTGGGGCCTTACGCCTGAGCTGGCGATTTTAGTCGGCATGGTCTATGCCGCAGTAACCGGCTATCTCTTTGGAAGCCTGGCCATTCGGCGCCAGGGTATTTACTTCGCCATGATCACTTTGGCACTCTCGCAGCTGATTTTCTTCTTGGCGTTGCAGATGAAGTTTACGGGCGGTGAAGACGGCATTCAGGGTGTGCCACGTGGGCATCTGTTTGGCCTGATTGATCTCTCGGGTGATACAGCCATTTACTACTTTGTGTTGGTGCTCTTCCTTTTGGGCTTCTTGCTCATCCAACGCACCATTCACTCACCCTTTGGCCAGGTGCTGAAATCAATTCGCGAGAATGAGCCTCGGGCGATATCCCTGGGCTATGACGTAAAACAGTTCAAGCTGATGGCGTTTGTGATTTCTGCGACCATCGCCGGCATGGCCGGTGCTATGAAATCGCTGGTCTTCCAGCTTGCGACGCTGACCGATGTGCATTGGCATATGTCGGGCGAGGTGGTGCTGATGACAATTCTTGGTGGTATCGGCACCATCTTGGGCCCTGTGGTGGGTGCCGGTGTGGTGATCGGGCTTCAGAACTACTTGGCCAGCATTGGATCGTTCAGCACGATCGTTTTAGGCGCTATTTTCGTGGTCTGCGTGTTGGCCTTCCGCCGCGGTATTGTGGGCGAGTTGATCGCCTTCATGGATCGGCGCAAAGAAGCTAAAGATCCGCGCAAAGATTACGAGCCCAGTAAATAACGCTACGTTTGCAGCGATTGCTGAATTCGTTTTTCTGATGGCAGCCATGCAATGGTGAATGCCGTAAAGCAGGCAATCGCTGTCATGGCAAAAAAGAGTGCCTCAAAGCTTGTCGCCTTCACAATCGGTCCGAGCAGGTAGACCGCAATGCCGCTGATGCCAAAGGATGTGGCCAGACGAATGCCGGCGACACGGCTTCGCATGCTGTCATCCACATAGCGCACCACGACTGCATCGATAAAGGGAATGGCCCCAAAAATCATGGCCATGTAGCCCACGGCACAGAAAAAGAGTACCCAGCCGGAAGACTCTGCAGCGATGAAGAGCAACACGATCTGACTGGCCACGATGCCCATATAAAGCGGCTTCATGGGCACATGATCCAGCAGGTAGCCGACCGCCACCTGGCTAAAGGCGGCGATGGCATAGATGCAAGCGAGCAGCATGCCCAGCGTGGCGGGATCCGAAATGATTCCAGTGAAGCGCTCGCGAAGCAGTTCCGTATTGCCATTGGTGGTGAAGTTAAAGAGTAGGGCGCCCGATGTGGCCGCAATCGTGATGACAAAGAGGGCACGCATGGTCACAGCACGTGGAATCGCTGCCTGGCTGCTCTTACGCTTTGCGGGTGCGTGCTCTTCTTGGGGAGCAAATTGCGCGAACAGAAATCCCATCACGGCCGAGAGCACCGCCGGCAGAATGAATGCTGCACGCCAGCCAAAGTACTTCACCATGAAGCCGGTCAGGATGGCGGCAATCGCCAGGCCCATATTGCCGGCCAGATTGTTCCAGCCAATGATGCGGCCTGGGCGCTGCGACTGGGCAAGCAGCATGGGAATACCCACCGGATGGTAGATCGATGAAAACGCACCCATGATGGTGAGCGCCACCGCGATCTGAAGCGGGCTCTGCGAAAGCGCCACCGCAATGCACGAGACCGAAATGCCCGCGAAAAAGACCAACATCATTTTTCGGCGGCCCCACAGGTCGCCCAAGCGGCCAGAGGGAATCGAGCCCAAGCCAAACATAATGAAGGCGCCGGCCGTGTAGGGCATCAGGTCTTCCCACCGGTCGATACCAAATTCAAGCGCGATGGCCGTGACGGCCGAGGCAAAGATCAGCAGCACCAGGTGATCCAGGGCGTGGGCTGCATTGAGCAGCAGTGAGGTGGGGCGGTTCATCATGGCGGGAATTTTACGCGCCAAATTTCGGCCTGGGAATTTGCATCGTAGGTCCGGACTGACCATACTTTAGCCCCATGTCAGGCATCTCTCCGCGTCCGCAAAATCCCATGACCATTGCCCTCTGGGCCATGTTGATCTGTGGCTGTCTTATCGGCTTGATCTCCTTTGGTGTGCGATCGTCGTTCGGATTATTTGTA
>JACCEB010992526.1_pt1 | contig 33172 bp, 26 predicted proteins | sample 7454761 | NCBI WGS metagenome assembly JACCEB01 (sample SAMN15323454, study PRJNA562643) | freshwater metagenome | isolation source: river surface water | place: USA:Blue River Watershed | collected 2017-08-18
CGACGGTGCGGTAGTTTTCGTCGATCAGGGTGACGCGGGCGTCGAGATCGGGGATCACGGCGAGTTTCCCGAGTTGATCGAAGTGGCGCGGTGAGCGGACGGGAGTGGGCAGAAAGGCGCGGTGCTGACCGTCGAGGGTAAAGGCCTGCAGGCGGCCGGGCTTTTCGCCTTTGGGGTCGTTCTCGCCGACAACCAGCAGCGGTTCCGGGCCGCGGCGGTCGATGAAAAGGCCGTGCGGGTGCTGCGTCCGACCGGCGTCCTCGCCGGGGCCGCCGAACGTGCGCACATAGCGGCCGTCCTTGGTATAGTGGTGAATGAAATACGAGCCGTAGCCGTCGGCGAAGTAGACGTCGCCGGTGGGCGCGACGGCGACGTTGGACGGGCGGTATTTTTCCTGCGGGTGGTCGCGATACCAGTCCGGTTTCTCGATATGCCAGAGCACGCGGCCGTCGAGGGTGGTCTTGAAGAGACCACGCTGGAGGTCGGTGAGATAAAGCACCTCGCGTCCGTCCTCGACCACGAGGTCGAAGCCGTGGGCGCCGCCAAAGAACTGATCGCCCCAGGAGCGCACGAAGTTCCCTTGGGGATCGAACTCGACGACGCAGTCCTTGACGGCCGACTCCTTGCGCGAGGTGTGGAAGACGTGGACATGGCCGCGGCGGTCGACGGCGACGCCGTGAGTGAGGCCCCATTGGATCTGCGGCGGGAGTTTGGCCCAGCGGTCGTCAAAGCGGTAACAATAAGCGCCTTCGCCGACGACGACCGGGGCGGAATCACGGGCCGCAAACAAACGGGAGGCGACGGTGATGGAGGCGAGTTTGGCGAGGAAGCGACGGCGGGAGTGAGGCATGGAAGCGCGGGGTGAGGCAGGGAGCTAAGCGGGTGGGTGCGCAGCGGAAAGCCTTTAGACGGAAGCGGGCCGGGCCGGGCGAGAACAAGGGGACCGGAGAGGCTGGTCATGTGCAAATGCACCTGGATGCGCTGCGCGTTGTCCGCGGAGAAATGCGATTGCCCGGCGGGCGTGCGCGAGAGACGGTGGGGCGTGCGAATTTCGACGGACGCTCGTTCCAGTTTGAGCGTGAAGTTCGCGGTGCTGGTGGCCGCGATCTTCGGCGTTATTCTGGTCACCCTGCTTTTGGTGCAGCGGACGCAGCGGCGTTCGCTGGCGGAGTTGCTGGAATCGGAGACGCGGGAGCGGTCGAACATGATGAGCCGCGTGATCGAGCTGACGGGCCGGCCGCTGCAGGACTTCACGTATGATTACGGCCAGTGGGACGACATGCTGGCGTTTGTGAGGGCGCCGCAGCGCGAGTGGGCGGCAATCAACATCGATGCCTCGCTGAAGAACTTCGACCTCTCGGCGGTGTGGGTGCTGCGGGTGGACGGCACGATCGTCTATGCGTCCGCGGGTGAGAACAAGGATGTGCCGCCGCCGCCGTTTCCGCTCGCGCCGTCGCAGCTCCAGGCGCTGCTCGAGGCGGGCAAGGCGAAGGAGTTTTTTGTCGGCACGCCGGGGGCGCTTTTCGAAATCTGCATGGCGCCGGTGCTGCCGTCGAACGATACGGCGCGAACCGGCAAGGCGCAGGGGTGGCTCGTGGCCGCGCGGCCTTGGGGCGAGGAGCAGCTGCAGCTGCTCGGGGATGTGCTGCAGTGCAAGGCGTCGCTGGCGCCGCCGAATCGCCAGCCGAAGTCCACGCAGCCCAACGAGATTGTGCTGAGTATTCCGCTGCGCGGACCGGTGGGCGAGCCGCTGGCGGATCTGGTTTACACCATCAGCTCGGCCGAGCTGGAGATCTTGGGGCGGGTGCAGGCGATCGAGTTCGGGCTGATGGCCGCGGCGTTGCTCACCGCGTCGATTGCGGCGGTGGCGTTTGTCTACCGGATGATCGTTGCCCCGCTGCGCACGGTCGGAAAGAGCATGGAGACCGGCGACACGGCTACGCTACACGGGCTGATGAATCGGTCGGACGAGATCGGCCACGTGGCGCAGGCGGTAAAGCACTCGTTTGAGCAGCGCGATGAACTGCAGTCGCTCATGGAGCAAAGGATCCGACTCGGACGTGAACTCCACGATGGCGTGATCCAGACCGTTTTTGCCGCCGGCATGAGTCTCGCCGGGGCGCGCGCCACGCTGCGGCAGAATCCGGATGTGGCGGAGCAGATCATCGAGGACACGCGCAACGAACTCAATGCCACCATCCGCACGCTCCGCGATTTCATCAACGGGCTCGAGCCGGAGCCGTTGCAGCGGCGGACATTCCGGGAATCCGTCCAGTCGATCGCGAGTCTGATGCAGGGCGTGCGCGACTTCGAAATGCGGCTCGAAATCGACGACGACGTGGGTGCTTCGCTCAATGCGAGCCAGCGGCTGCATCTGCTGCAGATCACGCGCGAGGCCGTGAGCAACAGCGTGCGCCACGGGCGGGCGAATCGCGTGAAGGTCAAGCTCGCGAAGGAGGGCACCGGGCGGGTCCTGGAAGTGGTGGACGACGGCGTCGGCATCGGGGCGTCGTCGAGCCCTGCCGGCGGTCGCGGGTTGCTCAATCTCGCGGCGCGGGCCCGGGAACTCGGCGGGGAACTGCGCATGAATGCAGGCGAGGGTGGCGGCGTGTGCGTGCGCGTGGAGATGCCGGGTTGAACGGCGCCTGCGCCGGGTGGGGCCGGGGTCAGGCCGACGCCACGGCTCGCCGCACCTGCGGTGCCACCTGAGTGCCGAGCAGCTCGATCGCGCGGAGAATCTGGGCGTGGGTGAGCAGGCGGTTGTCGAGGAGGATGCTGAGGCGCGAGATGCCGCCGAGGGCGGCGTTTTCGGCGAGGATCTTGTCCGTCACGGCGGACGCATCGCCGACGAGGAGCGCGCCGGCGGGATCGCATTGGGCGTCGAACTGGGCGCGCTTCGGCGGCGGCCAGCCGCGCTCGCGGCCGATGCGGCCGAACATCTCGCGGTAGCCCGGCCAGAAACCATCGCGGGCCGCGGCGACGGTGTCGGCGAGGAAGCCGATATTGTGGAGGCCGACGAACGCGCGGGCCGGGTCGTGGCCGGACTCGCGCCAGGTCGCGCGGTAGAGATCGGCGAGCGGGCGGAAGGCGCGGAAGTGGCCGCCGATGATCGCGATGATCAGGGGCAGGCCGAGACGGGCGGCGCGGATCACGGAGTCCGGAGTGCCGCCGACGCCGACGATGACGGGGAGGGGTTGCTGCACCGGGCGCGGGTAGACGCCCTGACCGGAGAGAGCCGGGCGGTGCCGGCCCGTCCAGGTGATGTTGTTGGCGGAGCGCAGTGCGAGCAGGAGCTCGAGCTTCTCGGCGGCGAGTGCGTCGTAATCCCGGAGATCGTAGCCGAAGAGCGGATACGACTCGATGAAGGAGCCGCGGCCGATGACGAGCTCCGCGCGGCCCTGCGAGATGAGGTCGAGGGTGGCGAACTGCTGGAAGACCCGCACGGGGTCGTCGGAGCTCAGCACGGTGACCGCGCTCGCGAGGCGGATGCGCCGGGTGCGCGCGGCGGCGGCGGCGAGCAGCACGGCCGGGGCGGAGGCGACGAAGTCGGGACGGTGGTGTTCGCCGACGCCGAAGACATCGAGGCCGACCTGTTCGGCCAAGGTGATCTCCTCGAGCAGGTGCTCGACCCGGAGGGCGTCGCCGGGCGGGCCGGGTTGGGAAGTCGAAACGAAGCTGTCGATGCCGAGCTGCATGCGTCGAGTTCACGCAGGCGACGGCGCGGGGGAAGCGCGAATCGCGGCGGGAGGGGAATCAACGCTCCGGAGTGGCGGGTGTTTGGGCGAGGATCTTGAGGAGAGTGTTCCAGGTGCGCGTGGTGATGTGGCGGCCGAGCCGGCGCTCGAGGTCCGCCATCAGGGCGGGACCATCCATCCCGGCGCGGGCGACTTTGCTGAAGACCGGCGGCTGACCGTCCTTGCGGAACGTGACGGTGAGATACCACTCCTGGCCGTGGACGCAGCCGGCGAACGGATCGGAGGCGACGAGGGCGGCGAGATCTTCGTGGCGGCGGAGGATGACATCCGTCGTGAGGTCGAGCGTGGCGGCGAGAATGCGCTCGAGGCGGTCCTCGAGGGCGGCGGGGCTGCGGCGGGTGGAGCGGAAGATGAAATTGCCGCTGGCGATGACCGGGCGCACGTCGGTGCAGCCGGCGGACTCGATCGCGGCGACGAGCCGGGCGTTGCGGCAGTTGGGGTTGGTGGCGGTGATTCCGCGCACGAACGCGACGTAGACGGGCATGGCGGAAAACTGCCGGTCAGCGGGGGCCGGGCAAGTGCGGCTTCCGGAGGCAGCGGTGTTGGGGGCGGCATGGCGGCTTGCTCCGGCCGCCTTGCATCGGCGGAGCGGAAGGCGTCGACTCGTCGTGCCTGTCATGAACGCCTCTCCGGATTCCGCCCCGCTCCGCAACGCCGCGCTGCTCCGTGCGCAGACGCTGATGACGCCGGCCCTCGTGCCGTCGATCTCGACCGAGCTGCTCATCACGGCGGACGGCGAGTTGAACCGCGAACTGCATGCCTTCCTGCTGGCGCCCGCCGGGAATCCGGCGCTGCTGCGCGGAAAGAAAATCGCGATCTGCTGCACCAACGGAGTCGAGGAAGTCGAGATCACCGGCTCGATCCGCTGGCTGACGGAGCACGGGGCAACGGTGCACGTGGTGGCGCCGCGGATCGGCGAGTTTCACCCGACGCTCGGGCTGCGTTTCCCGCCGCAGTGCGCGACGCACGTGCTGGCGATCCGGTTGATGGAGAATGCGGGCTGGATCGGGATCGACCGGTATCTCGACGAGGTCGCGGCGGCGGACTACGACGCGTGCATCTTTCCCGGTGGCTGCTGGAATCCCGATGCGTTGCGCGCCGATCCGCGGGCCCAGGAGTTTGTCCGCGCGATGTTTCAGGCCGGGAAGCCGACGTGCGGAATCTGCCATGGGCAGTGGGTGATGGTGAGCGCGGGCATTCTGCGCGGGCGGCGGGCGACCGCGGTGTGGAACATCCATCCCGACCTCGCGAACGCCGGCGCGACCGTGCTCGACGAGCCGTGTGTCGTGGACGGCAATCTGATCACGGCGCGGTTCCCCTACGATCTGCCGCGGATGATCCAGGCGCTCGTCAAACAGCTCGTCGGTTGAGCGCGCGCGGCTAGGCGCCGTAGCATTCGAGGTATTTGAGCCCGGTGCTGGTGTTGAACAGCACGACCGTCTCGTCCGGCGCCACCTGGCCGGCGGCGAGGAGGCGTTTGAGGGCGGCATAGCAGGCGGCGCCCTCGGGCGCAGGGAAGATGCCCTCGGCGGCGCCGACCTCGCGCGTGCAGGCGATCATCTCGGCGTCGGGCACGGCGATCGCGCCGCCGCCGCTGGCGCGCAGGGTGTCGAGCATCAGGAAGTCGCCGATGGCCTTGGGCACGCGGAGGCCGGAGGCCTGGGTGTGCGCGCCGAGGTGTTCGGCGGCGAAGCGTTCGCCGCTTTGGAAGGCGCGGACGATCGGCTGGCAGCCTTCGGCCTGCACGGAGAACATGCGCGGGCGGCGCGTGCCGCGGGGCAGGAGGCCGAGTTCCTCCATCTCGCCGAATGCCTTCCACATGCCGACGAGGCCGGTGCCGCCGCCGGTCGGATAAAGGATCACGTCGGGGAGGCGCCAGTCGAGTTGCTCGGCGAGTTCGTAGCCGAGGGTTTTCTTGCCCTCGGCGCGGTAGGGCTCCTTGAGCGTGGAGACATCGAACCAGCCTTCGGCGGCTTTGCGGCGGGCGACTTCGGCACCGCAGTCGGTGATGAGGCCGTCGATCAGCGTGACGTGGGCGCCCATTTCGCGGCATTCGATGACGTTGGCGCGCGGGGTATCGCGCGGCATGAAGAGGTGGGCTTCGATGCCGGCGCGGGCGGCGTAGGCGGCGAGGGCGCCGGCGGCGTTGCCGGCGGAAGGCGCGGCGAGTTTCCGCAGGCGGAACTGTTTCGCCATCGAGACGGCGGCGGTCATGCCGCGGGCTTTGAAACTCCCGGTGGGGTTCTGCGCCTCGTCCTTGATGAAGAGGCGGGACAAGCCGTGCCGGGCGCCGAGGCGCGGGGCGGGCAGCAGGGGCGTCCAGCCCTCGCCGAGGGTGACGATATCGGCGTCGTCGCGCACCGGCAGAACTTCGCGGTAACGCCAGAGGGATTTCACGCGGGTGCGCAGGGACTCGCGCGTGAGCGTGCGCGCGGCGGCCGCGTAGTGGTAATGCGCATACAGCGGCTTGCCGCAGCAGGGGCTCACGTTCCGGGGCACGGTGCCGTCGTGTTGCTGGCCGCAGAGGGTGCAGGTGAGGTGGGTGAGCATCGTCGGAGCGGAGAAAGGAAAAAGGCGAGGGGACCGGTGGGTGGGCGGGCGGGGAGAATGACGCCGGGCAGCGCGAGGGCTCAGGCGGCAGGGCCGCCGGCGCCGGCGGCGGGCTGGAGGGCGGCGTCGAGCGCGACGCGTTCGTCGAAGACCCAGCAGGTGCCGTCGTAGTGGGCGCTGCCGCACGTCTCGAGATACTTCAGGATGCCGCCCTCGAGTTGATAGACCTCGGTGAAACCTTCGCGCTGCAGGAACGGGGCGGCCTTTTCGCAGCGGATGCCGCCCGTGCAGAACGTGACGACCGGCTGGTGTTTCAACTCGCCCGGCAGCGTGCGCACGGCGGCGGGGAAATCGCGGAAGCGGCGGATGCCCGGCACGACGGCGCCGCGGAAAGTGCCGGCGGCGATCTCGTAGTCGTTGCGGGTGTCGAGCAGCGTGATGGGCCGGCCGGCGTCGAGCCAGGCCTTCAAGGTGAGCGGATCGAGGCGTGGGGCGGGCGCGCGGGCGGGGTCGATGCCCTCGACGCCGAAGGCGATGATCTCGCGCTTGATCTTCACGAGCATGCGGCCGAACGGCTGTCCGGCGCTGAGGCTTTCCTTGGCGGTGAGAGCGGCGAGGCCGGGCAGGAGGCGCAGGGTCGCCAGGAGGGCATCGGTGGCGGCGCGCGATCCGGCGACGAACAGATTGATGCCCTCGGGGCTGAGGAGGATCGTGCCTTTCAAGCCGTGCGTGGTGCAGAAGGTGCGCAGGCGATCGCGGTGCGCGGGCAGGTCGTCGAGCGGCGTGAACTGGTAGGCGGAAAGATTGATGACCGACATCGCGCGACCAGTGACGGGCGATGGGCGGCGACTGACAAGCCTCCGGGTGGGGCGGCACGGATGGACCGGGACGGCAGAGTGGAGGAGAGTCGGAAGGCGGGCGGCGGATTCGGCGTTGCCGCGGGAGCGGGGTTCGGTTGCTTCGGCGCGATGAAACCCCTGCTTTCCGCCGCGCGCGCGGCGCTCCTTGGTGGCCTCGGTCTGGTGGCGGCGTTTGGACAGGCGGCGACGCCGGCGCGAGAATTCCACGTGTTTTTCGGCACCTATACGAAGGGCAAGAGCAAGGGCATCTACCGGGCGCCGTTCGATGCGGGCACGGGGAAACTCGGTGCGGTCGAGCTCGCCGCGGAGGCGGGAGATCCCTCGTTTCTCGCGGTGCATCCCAACGGCCGCGTGCTCTACGCGATCGACGAGCGGAGCGATCCGGCGAAGACGCCGGGACGCGGCGTGACGGCGTTTGCGATCGATGCGCAGGGCAGGCTCACGCGGCTGAACGACCAGGAAGTCGGCGGTCCGGGGCCGTGTCATCTTTCGGTCGATCGCGCGGGCAAGGTGCTCGTGGTCGCGAACTATTCCGGCGGCAGCGTGGCGGCGATCGCGTTGCAGCCTGACGGACGCCTCGGGGCGGTGGGCTCGGTGATGAAGCATGCCGGATCGAGTGTGCATCCGACGCGGCAGAAGGCGCCGCATGCGCACGCGGCGACGCTCGCGCCGGACGATCGTTTCGTGCTGGTGCCGGATCTCGGCATCGACCGGGTGCAGGTTTACCGGCTGGAGGCGGCGAAGGCGCAACTCACGGCCGCGACTCCGCCGGGAGCGACGCTCGCACCGGGCGCGGGACCGCGGCACGTGGCGTTTCGACCGGACGGAAAATTCGTCTACGCGATCAACGAGCTGCACTGCACGATGACGGTTTTCCGCTACGAGGCGGCGACGGGTGCGCTCGGCGAAGTGCAGACGATCTCGACGCTGCCGGCGGGCGTGGCGGTGCAGCCCGGGTTCAGCACGGCGGAAGTGCAGGCGCATCCGAACGGGAAATTTCTCTACGGTTCGAATCGCGGCCACGACTCGATCGCGGTGTATGCGATCGACGGAGCGTCGGGGAAGCTGACGCTGGTCGAGCACGAGCCGACGCAGGGCAAGACGCCGCGGCACTTCACGCTCGATCCGACGGGGCGGTGGCTGTTCGCCGAGAACCAGGGCTCGGATACGGTGGTGGTTTTCCGCGTCGATGCGGCGACCGGAAAACTGGAGCCGACGGGGCAGAGCGTCGACGTGCCGGTGCCGGTGTGCGCGGTGTTTGTGGCGGCAAAGTAAGGGCCGTCCGGCGGGCAGGACGGGACGGCCGACGGCTCGCGGCGGCGCGGAGGCGGATCGGCGCGAGGCGCGGACGACCGGGAGATTCGGCGTTGCCGCGCGGGAGGCGGCGACATGGTCTGGCGGGGATGAAAACTTCCGGCCCCGAAGGCTTCACCCGGCGTTCGTTTCTCAAGTCCACCGCGCTCGCGTCGGCGGCAGGCGTGGCGTTTCCGCACGTGCTGCGGAGCCAAGGCGGCGGGTCGCCGAATTCGAAGTTGAACGTCGCGTGCGTGGGTGTCGGCGGGCGCGGCGGCGCGGCGGTCGGAGCGCTGAAAGGGGAGAATCTGGTGGCGTTCTGCGACGTGGACGACGCGCGGGCGGCGGGGACATTCAGGGCGCATGCGCAGGTGCCGCGTTTCAAGGACTACCGGCGGATGTTTGACCAGTTGGAGAAGTCGATCGATGCGGTGACGGTCTCGACGCCGGACCACATGCATTACCCGATCGCGATGGTGGCGATGGCGCTGGGGAAACACGTGTTTGTCGAAAAGCCGATGGCGCACACGGTGGCGGAGGCGCGGACGTTGGCGAAGGTGGCGCGCGAGAAGCGGGTCGCCACGCAGATGGGCAATCAGGGTCACGCGGCGGAAGGCACGCGGCTGCTCAAGGAGTGGTATGACGCCGGGGTGCTGGGCGACGTGCTCGAAGTGCACAGTTGGACGAACCGGCCGATCTGGCCGCAGGGCGTCGGCGCGCCGGACCACCGCAAGCTCGTGCCCGTGGTGCCGCCGACGCTCGACTGGAATCTCTGGCTCGGTGTGGCGGCGGAGCGGCCGTATGACCCGGCGTATCTGCCCTTCAACTGGCGCGGCTATTGGGATTTCGGCACGGGAGCGTTGGGGGACATGGGGTGTCACCAGATGGACGGCGGATTTTATGCGCTGGGGTTGGAGGCGCCGGTGAGCGTCGAAGCGTCGGCGGCGAAGGCGACCGAGGTGAGCGCGCCGGTGGCCTCGGTTGTGACGTATCAGTTTGCGGCCCGCGGGAAGCGTCCCGCGATGAAATGGGTGTGGTATGACGGCAGCATGCGGCCGCCGCTGGGGCCGTGGTTCGAGGAAGGGCGGACGATACCGGACAACGCGACGTTTGTGCTCGGCACGAAGGCGGCGGTGTTGGCCGATGCGAATTACTTCACGGTGCGACTGCTGCCGGAGGCAAAGATGCAGGAACTGGGGCCGACGCTGCCGCCGAAGACGATCCCGCGGATCCCGGGCGGAAACCATTTCCTCGAGTGGGTGAATGCCTGCAAGGGCGGCGCGCCGGCCGGCGCGAACTTCGAATACTCGGCCCGGCTCACGGAGATGGTGCTGCTGAGCAACGTGGCGATCCGTGCGCAGCGGAAGATCGAGTGGGATGCCGCGGCGATGAAAGTGACCAACGTGGCGTCGGCGAATCAGTTTCTCACCAAGCAATACCGCCCGGGCTGGGGCGTGTGAGCGGAGCCGGCGGGAAAGGCGCGGTGGCGTGATGCGCGCCGCGGCGCGGCGGTCGGGTGATGCGATGGCACGCGCGCGGGGTCCTTGTGCGACGGCTGCCGCGCGCGGGAGAATCAGGCCGGAGGCGGGCCGCCGTGGTGCGCTTTGTGGACGGCGTAGGCGGCGGTGTCGCCCAGCATGGTCTCGATCGTGGCGGCGAGCGGTTCGAGGCGGACGAGGCCGGAGAAGACGGCTTTGTCGCCGATGGCGTCGGTGAGCACGAACGCGGGGCGCTGGTTGATCTGGTAGGAGAAAAATTCCCGGGTGCTGGCCTCGACGCGGGCGCGGACGGCGGCGGACTCGGCAGCGGCGCGGAGGGTGGTGGCGGCGAGACGACCGCCGCCGGCTTGCACGGCGACGTCCACGGCGAGGGCAAGGTCGCCGATCTTGCGCCCCTCGCGCACGCCGGCGTGGGCGAGAGCGAGGCGGATTTCGTCACCGGAGAAACCGAAGTCGCGCGCGGCTTCCGCGACCAGATTGGGCGCCTCGTAATGGCCCTGGCGCGAGGCTTCGAACCAGCCCGAGTTGAGCATGAACGGGGAGCGCATCACGGTGCCGCCGCTGCGGCGGTAGAACCAATCGCACTGTTCGCGGGATTTGGGGAAGTCGGCCGGGTTCATGAGCGCGATCTTCCATTCGAATTCCGCGCGGCCGGCGTAACGGGATTTCAGTTCGGACCAGGTCGGCTCCACCCAGGTGCACCACGAAGAGAGGACCTCGAGGTAATACGTGATCTTCATGTGGCCGGCAGCGGAATGTCCGCGGCGGGCGGCGTCAACGGGCGAAAGCAGCCGCGGCGGCACAGCGCGGGGCGCGGGCGGGCGGAACAGGCCGCGCGGACGGGCGGCCTGCGTGGGGCGCGCCGCGGGTTATTTGACGATGATCGGCGTGGCCTTGGGCGCGTTGACGCTGGCGTCGCGTTCCTGCTTCGCCTTGGGCAGAGCGTCCATGAGCGCGACGATGCGTTCGGGGTGGCTCGGATGGGTCGAGAGAAACGCGGGCGGCACGGGGTCGTTGGCGGATTCGGCCTCGAGTCGTTCCATGACGGTGATCGCGGCCTGCGGGTCGTAGCCGGCGCGGGCGAGATACATGAGGCCGATGTGGTCGGCCTCCATTTCCTTTTTCCGGTCGAAGGCGAGGGCGCCGACGCCGGTGCCGAGGCCGTAGGCTTGTTCGAGGGCGAGGGCGGTGAGGGCGGGGGTGCCGGCGACGCCCATGCCGATCGCGCCGACAACGCCGACGGTGCTTACGGCGAGGGCCTGGGAGAGTTTTTCGTGGACGTGCTTGGCGGTCACGTGGGCGATCTCGTGTGCGATCACGGAGGCCACCTCGTCGTCGGTCTTGGCGATTCGGAAGAGGCCGGTAAACACGCCGACTTTGCCGCCGGCCATGGCGAAGGCGTTGATCTGTTTATTTTCGAAAACGACGAACTCCCATTCGGCGTCGGGCATGTCCCAGAAGACGACCTTCGAGATACGGTCGCCGACGCGCTGCAGTTGGGCGATGCGGTCGCGGTCGCGCGAGATGCGCTGCTTGCGCTTCATGTCGTCGAACATCGCGATGCTCATCTTGGTCACTTCCTTGTCATCGACGAGATTCACGGCGCGACGGCCGGTGACGGGGACTTCGTAACAGCCGGCGAACAGCGCGGCGACGAGGGTGTAGACGAGGAGTCGAGAGGAGCGGTTCATGGAGAGCGCCAGGGCTTGATCGACGGGCGGAACGGATACTTCCGAAGGGCGGAATGGCAAGTTCACCGAGGGCACGAATCTGCGACCGACCTGTTACCAAAAAGGTCCGTCACCGGGCACAATGCCCTTTGCATTTTGGCACGGGACTCGCACTGTTGCGCATCCAGTGAGCCCCCGCTGAACGAACCACGATCACGTTCGTCTAACTTTCGCGTTTTCGAAACGTCAGCCGACAGTCATCCCACCCATGGCAGAGGAACTCGATAACACCCAAGGCAGGAAGCGTCGCGTCATCCATTGGAATCCGGACGCCGGGCGAGAGCAGGTAACGCGGCGGTGGACGTGGAAGCGCATCGTGCTGTGGGGCGTGGGAGGCTTCTTCGGCGTATTGTTTGCCGCCGGTCTCGTGATTCGGGGCCTCAAGCTGGCGCTGGGGCCGGATGTATTTTCGCCGAAGGCCGCGGCGGTCGCGGGCAGCCCGACGGTCGCGGATGCGAATTCGGCGTTCATCAGTCAGGCGAAGGCGGAGCAGTCGCACGAGATCACGTCCAAAGCGCTCGAGGAGCTGAAGAAGCTGCCGATGGATCACCCGGTGCAGTTCCAGCAGATGGTGCTGATGCAGAAAGCGTATGGGGAGGCCGAGTCGCTGCTGGCGGCGCACGAGTTTGCCCGGGCGTTTGTGGTGTTCGAAGGGCTGCAGAAGGAAATCGCGGCGTTCAGCAGCAACGTGAAGATCAAGGGCGAGGTCAAAGCGGCCTACGACTCGATTCTCCTGCGCATCAAGGATCTCGAGCTGGCGCGTTCGCTGGCTCCCGGCTCGCTGGAAGCGGCGTTTGAGTCGGCGAGCGCCGGACGGCAGTTGCTCAACGATGGGAATTTCACCGGTGCGAAGGGCGTGTTTGACCGTGGCTTTGCCGAGTTGAAGAAGGCCGAGAATGCGCTCGCGGATCACGTGAAGGAGAGCCTGCTGCGGGGCCAGAAGGCACTGTCCGTGGGCGAAAAGGAGGATGCGAGGAAGGCGTTCCAGGCTGCGCTCGAGAAGTCGCCCGGCAACGAGGTCGCCCTGCAGGGGCTCAAGCGGGCGGAGAACATCGACCGCGTTTATGCGCTGCTGCAGCAGGGCGCGAAACTGGAGAAGGACGCGCAGTTTGCGCAGGCGGCGGAGTCCTACGCGAAGGCGTTTGCCTTGGATAAGTTTTCGGCCGCGGCGCAGGAAGGGCAGGCCCGCGCGGCGCGGTTGGAGAAGGAGACGAAATTTGCCGCTGCCAGGACGGCGGCCGAGGCGGCGATCGGCGCCAAGGACTGGGCGAAGGCGATCGCGGAGTTGGAGAATGCGCTGAAAGTTTACCCGAAACGGCCGGACGTGACCGCGCAGTTGAAGTCGGTGCGCGAGAGTGCGCACAAGGAATCGGTCCAGAAGGCGCTCGCGCGGGCGTTTGAGTTCGAGAAGGCGTATCAGTGGACGGAGGCGCGCAACGCCTTCAACGAGACGCTTCAGCTCGAGCCCGATCAGCAGGAAGCCAAGGAGGGCTATACCCGCGCCGGCACGGTTATCCGCGCGCTCCTGCAGTATGAGCGCTACGTCGAGGCGGCGGAACAGCAGGCCAACAACGCGCAGTTCCAAAGCGCGATCAAGAGCTTCAATCAGGCCATGGCGGTGAAGCCCTCCTATCTCGTGAACAGCGAGCGGGTGAACCAACTGCACAATTTGCTGATGGCGCAGAACAAGCCGGTCGACGTGACGTTCAAGTCCGACGGCGATACCTGGGTCTCCATCACGAACTCTCGGCAGCCGGAGAAGTTCGATACCAAGGTGATCAAGATTCTGCCGGGCGATTACGAAGTGATCGGACGTCGGCGTGGTTATCGCGATGTGATCATGACGCTCCAGGTCCGCAATGGCACGCCCCCGCCCACGGTGACGGTGATCTGCACGGTTTCCTCCGACCGCAGCTGAGTTTATCGCATGAGCTCCGGATCTTCGCGCCGTCACGGCATCTTCTGCCTTCTCTGCGTTCTCGCTACGAGCGGGGCGCTGTTGGCCCAGTCCGCGGGTGCCAGCGGGAAAGCGGCATCGCCGACGCAAAAGTCCACCTCGGCAGCCCGTGGGGGCAGCGCGCGCGGGCCGTTGCCGGATCCGGCATTGTTGGATGGTTCGTCCCATCCGGCGGAAAAGCGGTCGGAATACGGCATGGTCGGAGATTTCGAGCTGCCGGGAGATGAAAACGCGCGCACGGATCGCGTCGGCGGTCAGCAGCAGCCGGGCGGTGGCCAGCAGAAGCAGCCGGGAAATGGAGTGAGCATGCCGTTGCCGATCCCCGCCGCGGGTTTGCCGATGCCCTCAGGGCAGCAGCAGGGTGGAGGGGGCGTGCAGATTCCGCAGTTGCCGGATCCTTTGGCGAAGCAAGGAGCGGGCGGCGGCGGGCCGGAAAATCCAAATGCCGCGGGTCAGAAGGTCGACGGCGCTGGCCAGCAAGGCGGGCAGCCGCAAGGGGCGCAGGTGGGCAAAATCACGGGTGAGGGAGGCGGCCCGGAGCAAGGTCAGATCAATGAGCGCCCGCCGTCGGTTTCGATCGGAGATCAGGCGATGCAGATCAAGACGATCCCCAATCCGGCCTCGGTCGTGGGCGGCGGTCAGCAGACGGCTGGAAATACGCAGCAGCACGAGAAAACTCCCGGCACCGGCGGCAAAGGGTCGGCGGGCAGCAATGCGAACAAGGGTGTCGAGCGCGGCCGGGCGATCCCGGCTGGCTTGTAGTTCCTGCTTTTCCCCGTGAAATCCCTGCGTGTTTGTTTGCTGCTCGTCTGGCTGGGAGGCGCGATTACGGCGCGGGCCGTGACGATGATTTATCCGGTCGATGCGATCGAGGACCTCTGGAATCTGCCCGCCGAGGAGTTTCGCCAGAAGTATGCCGGCATCAACATCACCGGCATGGGGCCGAGCGACGAAGGATGGTATGTGCGCTATCGGCATGAGAACCTCACGTGTTTGTTTGGCCCGCTCGCGGATCGGGAGGAGGCGAGAAAGCGTAAGTGGGACATGGAGGCCGTGCGCGATGCCGCGATTCGGAATCGGCAGGCACTTTCGACCAGCCAGGTGGACTTTGTGCGGTTCACGTTTTCCGGAGTATTTGGTCGGCGCGGCGGAGGAGATGGCGGCGGCGGGGAGCGTGGCGACGGATCCGGCGGGACTCAGCGCGTATCCGCGGATGGACGCAACGGGCCGGACGGCGACCTCGATGGCGATGGTATCCCCAATGCGAAAGATGACGATATGGACGGCGATGGGATTCCCAATCGCGACGATCCGGATGTCGACGGAGACGGCGTTCCCAACAGCGAAGACGGCTACATGTATGGCACGGGCACGGGACGCGAAGGCGACGACGGTCGCAACGGCCCCCAAGGCGATCTCGACCGCGATGGCATCGCCAATATGGCCGACCCGGACATGGATGGAGACGGCATTCCGAACGCGCAGGATCCTGACGAGGACGGCGATGGCATTCCCAACGCGCAGGATACCGACCGCTATGGCAACGGTGGCCAGCCGGGCGGCGCGATGGCGGGCAAGTCCGGCAATCGTTCCGGCGGCCAAGGTCAAAGTGGAAGCGAGACGGGCGAGTCGGGGAACGACCAGCAGGCGGGCTCATCGCAGCAAGGCGGCCAGCGCCAAGTCGCTTCCAATCAGCGCGGAAACCGACCGGGGCAGCAGGGAAGCCAGCAGGGGCAACAAGGCCAACAAAGCGGCCAGCAAGGCCAGCAGGGGCAGCAAGGTCAGCAATCGAGCTCATCCTCGTCGTCGTCATCGTCCTCCTCTTCCTCGAGTTCGGCCGGCGGCCCCCCGAGCGGCCAGAGCGGCGGTGGTGGCAACCCGTTGGATCTGGTTACGCTGTTGTTGCGCAAAATTCTCGGTCTCTGAACCGGGTGGAGCGTGGTTGGCGATAGCGCGTGATCGCTAAGCGAAAAAGGCAGCCGGAAGCTGCGCCCGTGGGATGTGCGTGTTCTCGGCGAAGATAGTTTCTATCGCCCGTCAGCGGAGCACCTAGGCGCGCCCTGTCTTGCAGATCGAGCGATCGAGGTGTGATAGGAACACGTATCACAAAATCTGAATGCGTTGATATTTGGCTTGCGGGCGGGGGCTGCCCGCGTGTTTTGTCTGCGCCTCATCTCACTCCAAAATGGGTAAATCATTCGTTTTCTCCTCCGAGTCCGTTGGCGAAGGTCATCCGGACAAAGTTGCCGACTTGATTTCGGACAGCGTGCTCGATGCCTGCTTGGCCATCGACAAATCCAGCCGTGTGGCCTGCGAGACGTTCGTTAAGTCGAATATCGTCGTCGTCGGCGGCGAGATCACGATCCCGAAGCTGCAGGACAAGAAGACGGGCAAGACCCAGGCGCTCGAGGAGGCGATCAATCTCGGCAAAGTGATTCGCGATGCGATCCGCGATATCGGCTACACGAACAACGACGACGTGTTTCACGCCGACTCCGTTTTCATCAACAACTACCTTACCGCGCAGTCGGCCGACATCGCGCAGGGCGTCGACGCCCGCAAGGTCGAGGGCAAGAAGACCGCCGAGCAGGGCGCCGGCGACCAGGGCATCATGTTCGGTTACGCCTGCACCGAGACGCCGGAGCTGATGCCGACGCCGATCATGTTTGCGCACCGCCTCGGCCGCGAGCTCACGAAGATCCGCAAATCCGGCAAGGTCGCCTGGCTCCGCCCCGACGCGAAGTCCCAGGTCTCGGTCCGCTACGAGAACGACAAGCCCGTCGAGGTCGTGAACGTGGTGATCTCCACGCAGCACACCGCCGACGTCGCCCACGCGACGATCGAAAAGTATCTCATCGAAAACGTCATCCGGAAGGTCATCCCGGCCGCGATGCTGACGAAGAACACCGAGTATCTGATCAACCCGACCGGCCGCTTCGTCATCGGCGGCCCGCAGGGCGATTCCGGTCTCACCGGTCGTAAGATCATTGTGGATACCTACGGCGGCTGGGGCCGTCACGGCGGCGGCGCTTTCTCGGGCAAGGATCCGTCGAAGGTCGACCGTTCGGCCGCCTACATGGGCCGCTGGGTCGCCAAGAACATCGTTGCGGCCGGGCTCGCGACGCACGCCGAGATCCAGTTCGCCTACGCCATCGGCCATCCGCGTCCGGTTTCGGTGCGCGTCGAGACCTTCGGCACGGGTATTCTCGGCATCTCCGACGAGGATATCACCGAGGCGGTGAACAAGGTTTTCAGCTTCAAGCCTGCCGACATCGTCGCGCAGCTCAACCTGCTGCGCCCGATCTACCGCCAGACGACCAACTACGGTCACTTCGGCAAGGCGGGCCTCCCGTGGGAATCCACCACGAAGGCCGCTGCGCTCAAGGCCGCTCTGAAGGTAAAGTGAGCCAGCGCGCTCGCCGCCGCATCCAACCGTAACGTCCGTCCAATTTCCGTCACCGCATGTCAACCGTCGCCACCGCTGCCCCCGGGCAGGATTATCACGTCAAGGACATCTCACTCGCCGAGTGGGGTCGCAAGGAGATCGCCATCGCCGAGCATGAAATGCCCGGCCTGATGGCGGTGCGGAAGAAGTTCGGCGCCCAGAAACCGCTCAACGGTGTGCGGATCACGGGCTCGCTGCACATGACGATCCAGACCGCGGTTCTGATCGAGACGTTGAAGGAGCTCGGCGCCGACGTGCGCTGGGCCTCCTGCAACATCTTCTCGACGCAGGATCACGCCGCCGCGGCCATCGCGAAGGCCGGCACGCCGGTCTTCGCCTGGAAGGGCGAGACGCTCGAGGAATACTGGGATCTGACCCTCAAGGCCATTTCGTTCCCGGGCGGCAAGGGGCCGGAACTCGTGGTCGACGATGGCGGCGACGTCACGCTGCTCATCCACAAGGGCTGCGAACTCGAAGAGGGCAGCGACTGGGTCAACACGCCCTCCGGCTCCCACGAAGAGCAGGTGATCAAGGACCTGCTCAAGCGCGTGCATAAGCAGGATCCGCTCAAGTGGACGACGATCGCGAAGGCATGGCGTGGCGTCTCCGAGGAGACGACGACGGGCGTGCACCGCCTCTACCAGATGCTTGAGAAGGGCAAACTGCGCGTGCCGGCGATCAACGTGAACGACTCCGTCACCAAGTCGAAGTTCGACAACCTTTACGGCTGCCGTGAGTCGCTCGCCGACGGTCTCAAGCGCGCGACGGACGTCATGATCGCGGGCAAGGTCGCCTGCGTGTGCGGCTATGGCGATGTCGGCAAGGGATCCGCGCACTCGCTGCGTGGCTTCGGCGCCCGTGTCGTCGTGACCGAAATCGATCCGATCAACGCGCTGCAGGCCGCGATGGAGGGCTTCGAGGTCAACACGATCGAGTCGACGCTCGGCACCGCGGACATCTACGTCACGACGACCGGCAACCGGGACATCATCACGCTCGAGCACATGCGCGCGATGAAGGACCAGGCGATCGTCTGCAACATCGGCCACTTCGACAACGAGATCCAGGTCGACCGCCTGAACGCGTCGGATGCGAAGCGCACGAACATCAAGCCGCAATACGACATGTATACGTTCCCGAAGGGGAACAGCATCTACATGCTCGCCGAAGGTCGGCTGGTGAATCTCGGCTGCGCCACCGGCCATCCGTCCTTCGTCATGTCGAACAGCTTCACCAACCAGACGTTGGCGCAGATCGACCTCTGGAAAAACAAGGACACCTACGCCGTCGGCGTCTACCGGCTGCCGAAGCATCTCGATGAAGAGGTCGCTCGCCTGCACCTCGAGAAGATCGGTGCCAAGCTGACGAAGCTCACGGCCGATCAGGCCTCCTATCTCGGCGTGCCGGTCGAAGGGCCGTATAAGCCCGAGCACTACCGTTACTGAGTCCGCCGGCTCCGGCCGGTGCGGACAGACAAGCCGAGGTCTCCGGACCTCGGCTTTCTTTTTTCCCTTTCGCGGCCGGTGACGCGAGGCGCCGCGTGGGGGTCAGCGGCGAACCGGCACGCCGCGCGACGCAAGGTGATCCTTCACCTGGGAAATCTTGAAGGTGCCAAAGTGAAACAGGCTCGCGGCGAGCACCGCGCTGGCATGGCCCCGATCGAGGACCTCGGCGAAGTGGTCCAGGGTGCCCGCCCCGCCGCTGGCGATCACCGGCACCGAGACGGCGTCGCTCACCGCGCGGGTGAGCGGGCAGTCGTAGCCGGCCTGCGTGCCGTCCGCGTCCATACTGGTCAGCAGGATCTCACCGGCGCCCAGTTCGACGGCGCGTTTCGCCCATGCGACGGCGTCCAGCTCGGTCGGATTGCGCCCACCGTGGGTGTAGACGCGCCACGCGTTGCCGCCGGGTTCGCGCTTCGCGTCGATCGCGACGACGATGCATTGGGCTCCGAAACGGTCCGAGGCCGCCCGGACCAACTCGGGATTCTTGATCGCCGCGGTGTTGAGCGAGACCTTGTCGGCGCCGCTTTTCAGCATGGCTTCGATGTCGGAAACGGTGCGCAGTCCGCCACCGACGGTGAGGGGCATGAAGCATTGCTCGGCCGTTGCGGCCACGACGTCGTGCATGATCCCGCGATTGTCGCTCGAGGCGGTGATATCGAGAAACACCAGCTCATCGGCGCCCTGGGCATCGTAAGCCTTGGCGGCTTCAACCGGATCGCCGGCGTCGCGGAGTTGCTGGAACTTCACGCCCTTGACGACGCGGCCGGCGTTGACGTCGAGACACGGAATGATGCGGCGGGAGAGCACGGGCGGGAGGGCGGAAATGTAGCGGGTAGCGAGCGACGACTAGCGAGTAGAAAAACAAACTGCCGCGAAAGCTTCGCGGCAGTGAAGGGGAGAGTTGCGGGAGCGAAATGCTTCTTACCCGCCAATTGCTGCGCCCGGTCAGGCGTCCATGTGGGCGACGTCCGGCTCGAAATTCACCGCGAGGCGATACACGTGCCCCGGGCGCATGATCAGCGGATGGTCGCGCACGAGATTCTGCAGGTAGTGGACCTTGCCGTAATTGGTGCGATATGTCGGATCGGCGCTCACGACTTCCGTCTCCTGCCACGTCGCCTGGAAGTCATCCTTGGCGACGCTGCAGCGATGGCCCTGCTGGCCGAGCGTGAGGGCGCCGGTGACGTGGTATCTCGAGTGCGGCGCGGCAATCGCGAGGGTGTAGCGGAATTTATCGAGCGTGACTTGCTGCTTCACCGTGTAGGCGAATTCCACGCCGATCTTGTTGCCCGAGAAGTTCCACTGCACCTTCACGCTGCCAAGGCCCTTCACGAACTCCTCCTTGAGGTTGATGAGTTCGGGCTGCTCGTAGCGGAAGTAGAAACTGTTGCGCAGGCCGAGGCCGGTGACGCAGTTCTTGCCGTAGAATGCGGGCAACGTGACGTGTTCGCCGAAGGTGAGCTCCGGCAGCATGACCGGCACGTAGACATTGTTGGGCCAGTCGAAGATTCCCGGGCAGTGCGGGAACGCGAGGGAATCGCTCGTGAGCGTCGAGCCGGAGCTGACGAGCGGGATCTGCAGATGCAGGCCGCTCTCCGCATCGCGATAAAGGAAGAGGCCCTGCTCCTTGCGGTTGGACTTGTCGAAGATGACGAAGCGTCCGCTGGTCCGCGGCGGCTCGGTCTTGGGCGCGCCGGACGGCATCTGGACGGTCTTGGCCAGACGCGACCACTGGCACAGGTATCGGGCGGCGTCGAAGTTCGACATGCGCGTCGTATGGTGGTTATACGCGGTGCGCTCGTCGTCGCGGAGGTCGAGGAAGCCGTGTTCCTGATCGAGATACGTCTCGTAGAAGAACATGAACAGCCGGCGCAGAATGTCGTAGTATTTGACCTTCTGGTCGTCGGGAATCCAGCCGTCGCGCAGGCCCTGCAGGATGAGACTGATGCAGTGCATCTGGCCGTAGGCGCCGGCAGCGCGGCCAAAGGCCCAGCCGAGGCCGTCCTGCCGGACGAGGTCCGGCATCATCTTGATGTATTTCTCGGCGTAGGTGCGGAGGGTGGGGAGCTTGCGGTCGCGGACGCCGCTGTTGGCGTGCAGCTGCAGCGCCGAGCGGACGAACACGAACGACATGACGCCGTAGAGATTGAAGTTGCCGCCGAGTCCGGTCGTGGAGTCGTCGAAAAACCCTGCCGAGCTGGTCTGATTGATGCGGTCGACCATGCGCTCAATCAGGCGCGACGTTTCATCCTTCTTGGAGAGGCCGAGCGAGAAGCGGGCGACCGCCTTGGCGATGTTGAAGGCCTGCCAGTGGTTGTCGTAGTCGCTGCGGTGGAGCAGGGACTTGTCGATCCGCTGCTGGGTCTCTTCGACGAGGCGTTCCCAGACCGGGTTGCGCTCTTTGGAGGGGCCAAAGGCGAGGAGGCCGAGCGCCGCGTAGGCGAGACCGTTTTCCGCCGCCGGCTCGGTGAACATCTGCGCGGTGATGCAGCGGGCCGCGAGATCGATGAGGTCGTGACCCTTGAGGGTGGTTTCGCCCGTGGCGCGGTAGAATTCTCCGAGAGCAAATGCGACGTGGCCCGGTTCGTCGGGGCGGGACTGTTCGCCGTTCGCGGGCAGGATCGTCCCGTCGGCTTGAATGGAATCCAGATTGTGGCCCAACATCGAGCGGGCCATGTCGAGACATTGCTCGGAGAAACTATGCATGAAGTGGTTTGCTGGTGACTGAGCGAGACGCAGGAAGAGCCGAAAAGAAACGGCCGACTCTCAAGGATTTCGAAAGGGGATCAAGGGGAAACACGCTGAGGAGGTTTCCCCGTTATCCGCGGTGGAGCGGGACGGGCGGGCAGCGGCGGGACGGGTATCGCCGCTCCGCCCGGTGCGGCGTCAGCGGGCGATCAGCTTCAGGAACTCGGCGTTGGTTTTGGTCTTCGAGAGACGGGCGATCATCGTCTCGGTGGCCTCCTCGATCTTCTGCTGCACGAGCGCACGGCGGAAGAAGTGGATCCCCTCGAGGGTTTTGGCGTCGATGAGCAGTTCCTCTTTGCGGGTGCCGCTGGCGGCGATGTTGATCGCGGGCCAGAGCCGCATCTCGGCGCTCTTGCGGTCGAGGACGAGCTCCATGTTGCCGGTGCCTTTGAACTCCTGGAAGATCACGTCGTCCATGCGGCTGCCCGTCTCGACGAGCACGCTGGCGATGATCGTGAGCGAGCCGGCCTCCTCGGTTTTGCGCGCGGTGGCGAAGAGCTGGCGGGGCTTCTCGAGCGCGCGGACATCCAGGCCGCCGGAACCGGTGCGGCCGGAGTTCTTGGCGGTGTTGTGCGCGCGGGAGAGGCGGGTGATCGAGTCGACGAAGAGCACGACGTCGCGGCCGATCTCGACGAGGCGTTTCGCGCGCTCGATGCAGAGGTCGGCGATGCGGATGTGGTTTTCGACCTGCTCGTCGTTGGACGACGCCCAGATCTCCGCGGCGGAAACGCTCCGCTTGAAGTCGGTGACTTCCTCGGGGCGTTCGTCGATCAGGAGAATCATCACGTGGCACTCCGGGTTGTTCTCGAGGACGCCCAGCGCCATGTCGCGCAGCAGGGTGGTCTTGCCGGTGCGCGGCGGGGCGACGATGAGGCCGCGGGTGCCCTTGCCGATCGGGCAGAAGAGGTCGACGGCGCGCGTGGTCATGCGTCCGTCTTTCATCTCCATCTTCAGGTGCTGATTCGGCGAGATGGTCGTGAGCGTCGTGAATTCAAATTTCGCGCGCCGCTCGTCGAGCTGCACACTGTCGACCGTCTCGATGAACCGCATCTTCGGGTTCGGGAAACGGCCGTCGGGCGGAAAAGCGGTGCCGCCGATCATCGAGCCGCTCCGGAGTTTGAAGCGGCGAATGAGTTCTTTCGGGACGAAAGGATCCGTCGGGCGGCGTTTGCCGCCGCGGCCGATGTCGATCAGCTGGCCGTTACCTCCGCGCTGGAGGTCGATGTCGAGCACGCCTTCGACGCGGATGGTATTTTCAACCGGGGCAGGCGCGGGAGCGGAGACTTCGGCAGAGGGGTTGGGAGCGGTCGCAGCGACGGGGGCTGCAGCCGTTGAGTCCGCCGGAGCGGACGCGGGTTTCTTTTCCATAACGATGATGAGAGCAGGGCACGTCCCGCTTGACGCTTGAAACTCGGATCGGGATAAGAGCCGCGAATTTGCGTCCTTTAACCCTAAAATCCGACACCCACGTGCCAGATCAGACGATTACCTCAGTATCCCGGGAGTCCCGGAAGTTCAGGCCTTCGGCCGAGTTCAAAGCCCAAGCTAATCTTGGGAGCGATGCGGCTTACAAAAGGCTCTACGCTGAGTCTGTCAACTCCCCAGAAAAATTCTGGGACCGCCAAGCGAAGGAGCAGTTGGTGTGGCGCAAACCTTTCAAAAAGGTCCTCGATTGGAAGCCGCCGCACGCGAAGTGGTTCATCGGCGGCAAGCTCAACATCTGCGAAAACTGCATCGACCGGCACCTCGGCACCGCGCGCGAAAACAAGGCCGCACTGATCTTCGAGGGCGAGCCGGGCGATGTCCGCACCATCACCTACAAACAGCTGCATTTCCACGTCTGCCGCTGGGCGAATTATTTCCAGAACATCGGAATCGACGAGGGCGATCGCGTCGCGATCTACATGCCGATGATTCCGGAGGCGGTGATTGCCATGCTCGCGTGCGCGCGGGTCGGCGCGATCCACACGGTAGTGTTCGGCGGCTTCAGCCCCGAGGCGCTGAAGGACCGCATCAACGACTGCAAAGCCAAACTCGTGATCACCGCCGACGGCGGCTGGCGCCGGGGCAAGGTCATCGAGCTGAAGGCCAACGTCGACAAGGCCGTCGAGAACACGCCGACCGTCCAGCAGGTGCTGGTCGTGAAGCGTTGCGGCAATCCGGTGAACATGGTCGAGGGTCGCGACGTCTGGTGGAAGGAAGCCTGGGAAGGCGCGCCGAACGTGCACAAGGCAAAGGCCTTCGATTCCGAGCACCCGCTGTTCATTCTCTACACCTCGGGCTCGACGGGAAAACCGAAGGGCGTGCTGCACACCAGCGCCGGTTACCTGCTCGGCGCCAAGCTGAGCTCGCACTACGTTTTCGATCTCAAGGAAAACGACCGCTACTTCTGCTCCGCCGACATCGGCTGGATCACCGGCCACTCCTATGTCGTCTACGGTCTGCTCGCGAATGGCGCGACGGTCTTCATCTACGAGGGCGCACCGAACCAGCCGGAACCGGATCGTTTCTGGCAGATGATCGACCGGCACGGCCTCACGATCCTCTATACCGCGCCGACCGCCATCCGGGCGTTCATGCGCTGGGGCGACAACTACGTGCTGCGCCATCGTCTCGACTCGCTGCGCCTGCTCGGCTCCGTCGGCGAGCCGATCAATCCGGAGGCGTGGATGTGGTATCACACGATGATCGGCAAGAAACGCTGCCCGATCGTCGACACCTGGTGGCAGACGGAGACCGGCGCCATCATGATCTCGTCGCTCCCCGGCGTGACGCCGACCAAACCCGGCTCCGGCACGCGGCCCTTCTTCGGCGTGGTGCCGAAGGTCGTCGACGACAAGTGCCACGAGGTCCCGCGCAACAGCGGCGGCAAACTCGTCATCACCCAGCCCTGGCCCTCCATGCTGCGCACGCTCTGGGGCGACGACGATCGTTACGTTCGCCAATACTTCAGCGAGTTTCCGGGCCGGCCGGATGTCTACTTCACCGGCGACGGCGCCCGGCAGGACAAGGACGGCTACTTCTGGATCGTCGGCCGCATCGACGACGTGCTCAACGTCTCCGGTCACCGCATCGGCACCGCCGAGGTGGAAAGCGCGCTCGTCTCGCACCCCGCGGTGGCCGAGGCGGCCGCGGTCGGGCGCCCGGACGAACTCAAGGGACAGGCCCTCGTGGTCTTCGTCACCGTCAAGTCCGGCGTCACCGCCGACGAAGCCCTGAAAGAGACGCTGCGCAATCATGTGGGCAAGGAGATCGGCTCCCTCGCCAAGCCGGACTCGATCCGGTTCGCCGCCGGTCTGCCGAAGACCCGCAGCGGGAAGATCATGCGGCGGATCCTCAAGGAAATCGCCGCCGGCGGCGAGGTGAAGGGCGACACGACCACGCTCGAGGACTTCAGCGTCGTCGCGGCGCTGCAGTCCGAGGAGTGAGGGTAATTCGCACCGCGGGGCCGTTGCCGCGTGCCCCGGGTTGCCTTCGGCAATCCGGGCCGCGTCCGGCTCCCTCCGGGGAAAAGGAGCGGGTCTTGCGGCCCGCTCCTTTACGCTTTCCCTGAAGGGCCTCTGTAACGTTCCCTCCGTCGCCGCGTCCTTTTCCGCTATGCCGTTCGCCCCCCGCCGTCATCGCCGCTCGTCCGCGTTCACGCTGATCGAGTTGCTCAGCGCGGTGGCGGTGCTCGCGATTTTGAGTGCGATCGCCATCGGTGCGGTGCGGGGCGCCAAGAACCGGGCGCTGCTCGCCAAGGCCCGCTCCGAGTTGGCCACGCTCGCGACCGCGCTCGAGGAGTTCAAACGCATCTACGGCGATTACCCGCAGACCGGGGAGTTCGGGCAGGCGACCGCGACGCCTACCGGCGTGTCGGCGCAGGTCCCCAACGGCACCGGGCCCGGTGCGTCCACCGCGCAGGCCAAGCTCTTCAATGCCCTCACCGGCGTCTTCGGCGCCCGGTCCTTCGGCAACGCCGACCGGCTCAACGGCCCCAACCTGATCGAGGTCGGCAAGTTCACCGTGAACGGCACCCTCACCAACACGTTTCTCGTGCCGGTCAGCAACACGCCCAACCCGCCCTCGAAACCCGAGCAGAATGCCTGCCTGCTGGATCCGTGGGGGCGCCGGTATGTTTACTATTACAAGAACGCCCGCACCCCGAACAACTGGCAGGCAACCGGCTTCGTGTTGTATTCGGCCGGCCCGACCGTCGCGACCAACGGCAACCAGACGCCGTCCGTCAATCCCACCACCGGCTTGCTTCTCGCCGCGCAGACCGCGGAGATGGCAGACAACGTTTACGCGAATCCCTGACCTATGCACACGCCCCCGTCGCTCTGTCCGCGTCCGGTTCCGGTCCGCTCCGCCCGTCCGGGGATCGCGCCGCGCCGCGGCGCCCGCGCGTTCACGCTGATCGAGATGCTCACGGTCGTCGCGATCATCGGCATCCTGGCGGCGATCTTGATCCCCACCACGGCCTCGGCGCGCATCGCGGCGAAGAAGGCCAAGACCCGCGCCCAGTTCGCCCAGTGGGGCGCCGCGATCGAAGCGTTCCGCCAGGAATACGGCGCGTATCCGCAATTCGAGACCGCCGGCGCGGGCCTCAACAAGGTCAACGGCAACACCACCGGCAGCACCAACCTCACCGCGGTCCACCGCTTCTACGAGACGCTCGTCGGCACGCGGCGCGACGGCACCGCGCTGCCCAACACCACCACCGGCACGCCGCTCCCGCCCCAGGCGCAGAATACCCGCCGCATCCAGTTCATTTCGTTCACCGACTCCGACATGGTGCCGACCGGCACGACCGACACCACGCTCACCGCCAAACGCGGCCTGATCCGGGATGCGTTCGACAACACCGACATCGCCGTGCTGGTCGACCGCAACCTCGACGGCGCGATCAAGGTCGGCGGCACCGGCGGGGACAGCATCGCGACGCTGCCGGCGGTGCAGGCGCCCGACAGCACGCTCCGCATCACGCCGACCAGCACGGGCCAGACGCCCGACTTTCCGACCGCCGCCCAGGGCGGAGTCCGCCGCGGCGTGGTGTTCTACAGCGCGCCGCCGAAGGCCACGACGGGGAGCGATCTGATCTACAGCTGGAAATGAGCGCAGCCCGGCCGGCCGACACGCGACGTCCCGCGAACCTTCGCGCTGCGGTGGCCCGGCGCCTCCGTCGCGGGGCGCGGGCGGCCGGGGCCGCGTTTTCGCTGGTCGAACTGATGGTGGTGATGGGAGTGATCGTCATTTTGGTCGGCGGAATCGCCCTCGCATTGTCCGGGCGCGGTTCGGACGGCGCGGCGCTTGCGCAGGCCCAGTCCATCGTCGCGAGCCTGGTCGGGGCCACCCGCGCGCAGGCGGCCCTGCACCAGACCAACGCCAAACTCATCGTCTACGCCCGCCAGCCGGCCACGGGCGTGGCCGACAACACCCGCTACCTGCGCGTCCTGCAGGTGCTGCGACAGGAGACGCTGGCCAACGGCACGACGACGGTCTGGGTCGCCGCCGGCGATCCCGTGACGCTGCCGGTGCCGGTCTGCGTCGTGCCGCCTTCGGTGCCGGCCACGCATCTCAACACTGGCGTCGCGTGGAACAACAATGCGGCCACCGGCCCTGTCTCCACCCTGCGCCAGGAGAACATCAGCTATCGCGGCCAGAGCGGCGCGACGACCCTGCAGTATTTCGGCGCGGTCGGCGCCGCCGGCGTGGTCTATTCGCTCGATTTCGCGGCCGACGGCACCGTGACTTCCAACACCTCGGGCAACCCGACCAAGATCGCGCTTGCGACGGCGACCTTGAGCCAGACCACCTTTCCGCGCTTCAACAACGCCAGCACCGCCCGCGGACTCTTCGTGCGCAAGACGGGCGCGATCTCGCTGGTCGACGAGGCGACGGGCTTCTGAGCGATGGCCGGCCGCCGACACTCTCCCGTTGCCGAGGTTGGCGCCGTCCGGCGCGCCGCCGCGTTCTCGCTCCTCGAGGTGGTGGTCGCGGTCGGGGTTTTCGCCCTCGGGATGGTCGCGGTGGTCGGTCTCTACGCGCCGGTCGCGAAATCCGTCACCGGCGTGGCCGATGCGGAAGCGGCGGGACGCGTCGCCGATGCGGTGCGGGCGCGGCTCGGGGGCCTGCCCTTCGAGACCGCGCTGGCGCTCGTCCAAACCAAGGCGAATTTGCGCCGCAAGGACGGCGACGGCGCCTACAATCCCAACGACGGCACGAAGAACCCCGAGGTGCTCTTCGGCAAACTGTCGGGCGACGTCGGCATCTATGACGCGGCCCGCGAGCCGAAAGCATGGTATGACGCCCGCGGCGCCCGGGTGCTCGACGCCGACAAGTTCTTCGAGATCGATCTGGTGCGCAACGAGACCCTCTCGCCCGTCGCCGACGATGCCACCGCGGCGTTTGTCGCCTACACGATCCGCGTGCGTTGGCCGGCGTTTCTGCCCTCGACCCGCCCCGCCGGCTTCGTCCAGGTCGGCGCCAACCCTTCCGGGGGCGGTGCGGTGCCCTACGATCACAGCCGCAAGACCGCGCTGTTCTTCACCGGCACGATCCAGCGCTGATTCTCCGCCGTGACTCCCCGTCGAATTTGCCCCGCTTTCCGTCGCCGCCCGACCCGTCGCGCCGGGTTCACGCTCGTCGTGTTGCTGGTCGCCGCCGAGCTCCCCGCCTTTCTGGCCGCGTCGATCGCCGCGATCGTCGCCAACATTTCCACCACCGCCGCGCGGGCCGGCAATCGCCTCGGCACCGATGCCCAGGCCCGCATCGTTCTCGACCAGATCCAACTCGATCTGCAGAGCGCGTTGTTTCGCGAAGACGGCAATGTCTGGCTGGCCGCGGACGTGCTGACCACGACGGGCAACTCCGGTCTTTGGCAGGTGGCGCCCCGCAATCCGAAGCCCACCGGCGGTCTCTCGCAGCAGCTCACCGCGGCCAATCTCGCGCAGGCCCGTTTCAACACCGCCGGCGTCTGGCTCCGCTTCTTCACGAACAGCAAGCCCGTCACCAATGCCGCTGGCAACCTCGTCACGCCGTCCGCCCCGGTCGCGGTCGGTTACCAGATCGTCCGCCGGTTCACGGCCACGAATCCGGCAAACCTCGGCACCGCCTACCTCCTGCACCGCTCGGAGGCGCGCCCGGCCACCGCGAACGGCCGGATCGGCACCTTCGAAGCCGGATTCTCCATCACCACGGCGAACTACACGACCAGCACCTCGGGGACCAACAACGGCTCCGTGACCGGCGATCCCCGCAGCATCCAGGTCCCCGGCAATGCCCGCAACCTGGACTCCGTCATCGCCGACAACGTCGTCGATTTCGGCATCCGGGCCTATGTCCGCGATCCCGCTGTTCCGGGCGGCCTGCGCCTGATCTTTCCGGCCAACGCCGCCGGTTCGCTCTCGAACAATCCCCAGGCGCTCCGCGCCCAGCTGCGGTCCGACACCCCGACGACCGACCCCGTTTACAATTTCCGTTTTCTGATGCCCGATGTGATCGACGTCATGGTGCGCATCCTCACCGACCGCGGTGCGGCCGACATCGCCAACATCGAGAAGATCGTGACGCCCGCGCTGCCCGTGCCGCAGAAATACAACAACAATGCCGCCGCCTGGTGGTGGGGCATCGCCGAGGAACACTCGCGCGTCTACACGCGCCGCATCGTGCTCAACGCGAAACCGCTCTGACCCCCGCCGTGGCCTTCCGTCTTTCCCGTTTCCCGTCCGCGCGGCCCGTCTCCCGCGCCACTCCGCCGGCCGCAGCCGCGACCGCCGCGCGCCGGGGGCGGCGCGGCTTCGCCCTGCTCATCGTCGTCACGCTGCTGGCCTTCATCGTGCTGCTCTTGCTCGGCCTCGCGACGTTCACCCGCGTCGAGACCGCCATCGCCGGCAACACGCAGCGCCAGGCCCAGGCCCGCGAGAATGCGCTCCTCGCCCTCAACGTCGCGGTCGGCCAACTCCAGCGTTACGCCGGCGCGGATACCCGCGTCACGACCACCGCGCACAACTTCGATGCGGTCAACGGCACCTTCCCCTACACCGGCGTCTGGGGCACCGATGCGACGGCCGCGGCGGCCCCGCTCACTCCGCTGACCTGGCTCGTCAGCGGCAACGAATTCACGGTGCCCGATACCAGCGAGGGTGCGGCCGAGGGCGCCACGATCGCCGCCCCGCTTGCCGTCACGCCGGTCGCGCTCGGCAACCGCACCGTCGACCTCGTCGGCCGTTTCACCACCGGCGGCACCAGCAACACCCGCAACGCGTCCTTCGTGACCGTGCCCCTTGTCGATCTGACCTCGACGGGCATCCCGGGCCGCCCGTCCACCGCCGAAACCGTCATCGGTCGCTACGGCTGGTGGGTCGGCGACCAGGGCGTCAAGGCCCCCGTCGCCGTGGCCGACACCAGCGCGACGGTCACGGGCGCGCCCTTCGACTCCGCCGACCAGCGCAGCCGGATCGCGCAGCAACTTTCCCTCGGGGCCGGCGCGGCCGACGCCTCCGGGGCGCCGGTGTTCGAGCCGCGCGACGCCAACAACGCCAACCTCGTCGCCAACCAGCGGGTGGCGCAGGCCTCGCAGTTCGCGTTTCTCCGCAACGCCTCCAACGGGCAGCTCGGCTTGGCCCGGGCCCAGCAGAATTTCCACGTCTGGTCGCCCAACAACACCGCGGTGCTCGCCAACACCAAGAGCGGCGGCCTGCGCCAGGATCTCTCGCTCGCGCCCGGCCTGCTCGGCGGCGCGTTCGCCGCCTGGGCCAATTACGCGTCCTACACCGAGAAGTTCGTCGCCGACGCCCCCGTGGTCGACGAGACCGGGGCCGTGGTGACGCCGATCGTCGTCGGCACGCCGCCCCCGGCGATCAGTCCCGCCTACGGTTCCGATCCGCTGCGCCGCCGGGTGACGATGACGCCGCATCAGCTCGACGGCAACGGCTCCCACCAGATCGCCCCGATCCTTTCTTATTTCCTGCTGACCTTCAACGTGCGCTCCCAGAGCTCGAGCGGCGCCTCCAGTCCGCTCGAGGTCCGCGCCCGGTGGATGCTTTCGCTGTGGAATCCCTACACCGCCGCGCTTGTGCCGGAAAACCTGCGCGTCGAGGTCACCGGCCTGCCCGACTCCGTGCTGGTCGTCTCGGAAGAGGCCGGACGCGAGGGGCCGCTAGCGCCGCCGTTTTCCCTGCGCACCGCGTTCGGGTCCCCGCTGCGCATGGCGTTGCCGTGGGATGCGACGACCTTGCCGGAAGGTGCACCGGCCGAAGATCGCCAGTCCTGGTTGCCCGGCCGGGTCTACACCTGGCGATCCGAGCAGAATACCGACAAGAACGACGATCCGCCCGAGGGAGGCTTCGCGTCCGCGTTTTACAGCCGCACCCTTTCCGATGGCGGGCAGGGCGTGCAGCGCGCGGTCAACAGCGTCGCCGGGGTGCCGGCCGATGTCTGCCATCTCGAAGTCAGCGGCGCCACCCAACTCTCCGTCCGGGTCTATGCCGTCCGCGATTCCGGCGACGTGCTGATCGGTCGCTTCACCTCGCCCGAATTCGTGGAGGCATTCACGACGAGTTCGCAGCCGCTCTCCGCCTCCGGCTACCAGTTCAGCTATGTTTTCCGCCTCGCCGAAAGCCTCGATACGCCGGCGACCCCCGGCGCGTGGCTCACGACGGAGGGGCGCGATTTCCGCCGCCGCTCGCCGCCTTCGGAGATCTTTACCGTCGAGGCCGAGGGCAACAATCCCGCGGCTTACGAAAACTACAGCAGCATCAGCCGCCCCTCGCGCCTGCTCGACCGCGCCAACGATTCCTACGGCTACAACGAAGACGTGCCGGTCTTCGAGCTGCCCCGCGGCCCGCTGCTGTCGCTCGGCGCGCTCCAGCATTTCCGTTTGACCGGCCAGCGCCCGTTCATGATCGGCAATCCCTGGGGCGCCACTTACACGCTCAACGAGATTCGGCTGCCCGAGCTCTTCGACCGCTTCTACTTCTCCGGCCTGGTCGACGGCATGGTGCCGGCGACGACGACGGCGGGGGACCTCATTCTGCCGAATCCGCTCCTGAAGCCCTTGCGCGCCTGGGATGCCGGGAACCGGGCCTATCGGCGGGTCTCCATCGACGATGTGCGCCTGCTCATGGCGCCGCCGTCGACGACCGATGCCGATGGCAACGTCATTCCCGGTCCCGCACCCTCGTCGACCTCGTCGAAGTATTTCGTCCAGACCGGCGCGTTCAACCTCAACTCCCCCCACGCCCTTGCCTGGGCGGCGGTGTTGCGCGGCGTGCGCTTTCCGGCGCCCAAGGCCTTCACCTATCTCAATCCGTCCGACGCCAACGGCACGGCGTCCGACACCGACGTGGCGACGGTGCAATCGGGCGACGCGCAGTTTTTCCGTTTTTCGCAGACCGCCCAGGAAACCTACAAGGCCGAGGCCGGCCTGGCGGCGCCAGGCGAGGCACCCGATCCCGCGCCCAACACCCATCTCTTCCGGCAGGGCATGCGCACCCTGTCCGCCGCGCAGGTCACCGCCCTCGCCAACAAGATCGTCGAATTGCTCGCCGTGAAGCATCGTTCCCCCGATTCCGGCGGGCCCTTCCGTTCGATGGACGAGTTTCTCACGCCGAGCGCGCTGTTTGCCGGCCTCGATGCCGACGGGAATCCGCTGGCCCCGCGCTCCCTGCTGGAAGCGGCCATCGCGGACACGGGGATCAACGCCGACATCCCCGAATTCAGCTCCCAATTCCTGACCCAGGCGGACGTGATGACGGCGCTGGCGCCGACGCTTTTCCCGCGCTCCGACACCTTCGTGATCCGCACCTACGGCGAAGCGGTGAATCCGGCGACCAACGCGACGGAAGGCCGGGCGTGGTGCGAGGCGGTCGTGCAGCGTCTGCCCGAGTATTTCGAGGCGAAGGACGACGACGCGGATGCGACCGGCGACTTTGCCGACACCGCTCCGGAGGCCCTTACCAGCGAACTGAACAAGGTGCACGGCCGGCGTTTCAAGGTGCTTTCCTTCCGATGGCTCACGCGCTCCGACATTTGACGGCCGGAGGCCGCGATAGCCCCACGGTGTCCCGGCGGCGTGCGCTGGTGATGCTGGCGGGCGGCGGCTGTTGGGTCGTTGGTCTGGCGCGTTCCGCACCGGCACCCGCCTCGCAGGCCCTGCGGTTTTCGGTGTTTGCCGCGTCCCCGCCGTCGGGCGCCCTGTTTGTTCCCCGCCCGGGCGGCGAGGCACAAAAGCTGGCCTTCCAGCCGTCCGCCCGCTCGCGCCGCTACGAGTATCGCGGGCCGATGCCGCTGCGCTTTGCCGACGCGACGGGGAAATCGCTGGCCGAGGCGGCCGTGCCGGCCGGCCTGCACGACGTCCTGCTCCTGTTCACGCCGGCGCCGGCCGGGGAAGCGGGGTTGCCCTTCCGGATCGCCGTGTTGGACGACAGCCCGTCGCGCCAGGGCGCCGGAACGCTCGCCGTGATCAATCTGAGCGGCTTGGCCCTCGCCGGGACGGTCAACACGACCAAGGTCACGCTGGCCGCGGGGCTGAATCCTGCGGTGGCGGTGGGGCGCACGGCCAAGGTTGAATTCCAGACGACCTTCAAGGGCCGGGTTTACCGGTCGTATGCGGCGACGCTCGCGATGAAAGCAGGCGAGCGGGCCCTGCTGATCCTGTTTCCGCCCTTCAATCCCGGTTCGCTCGAAGCCATGCCTCGGGTGCTGCTGGATCAGCCGTCGGCACCCAAAGCCGCAAAATAAAAAGGCGCGCGATCGGGATCGCGCGCCGGAAAGTGGTGCCAGAGGCCGGGATTGAACCGGCGACCAAAGGCTTATGAGTCCTCTGCTCTACCACTGAGCTACTCTGGCG
>JACCEB010683670.1_pt1 | contig 33152 bp, 45 predicted proteins | sample 7454761 | NCBI WGS metagenome assembly JACCEB01 (sample SAMN15323454, study PRJNA562643) | freshwater metagenome | isolation source: river surface water | place: USA:Blue River Watershed | collected 2017-08-18
AAAAAAGAGGCTTTATGCCTCTTTTTTTATTTTATATTCAAATTTTATTTTACCACAATCATAAATTCGATTAATACCTAATTTTTTAGTTTCTTGTGATTCAGTTAAAGTAGTTTTAAGTTTAGATTTTTTATATCTTGATTTATGTACTCTTTTATTATCAACAACATATTTGTAATCAGGTTTAGACTCACTTAAACATTCAAATCCCAATGTATAATATAGATTACCAATAGACCAGTCTTTATCAGCATAACTAACTATTCTAGTTGCTTTATATTCCCTTATAAAATGATTTAATAATTTAGAAGCTCCACCAATAACATTTAAACCTGTTTTATTACAAAACCTACTTAGATTATAACCACCATCTTCCATCTTCTTTCTACCTTCAAATGAATCAAATGTCATTATTGATACCAATTCATCATTGTAATATAATCCTATCTTATAAATGCTTGAAACAAATCCCTGTATATGATTATCATCTAAAAACTTACTAGCTGTTTTAATATCAACTTCTTTAATAATACATTTTCTAGCAAATATTTTATATTGATTATTTTTAAGCAAATTACTTATCTGTGATTTAATAATATCTTGATTTAAAGTCCAATCATCTTCCCATATATGTATTATTCTTATATTTTTTTCTTTAAAATAATTAGTTTTATCTAAATGATAATTCTTCTCTTTAAATTTTTCAGAGTGCCAATATAAACCATTGAATTCAAAACCTAATTTCAACTCAGGTAAATAAATATCAATTTCCATTTTATCTCTATATGATTGAATAATTTCACCAGAATAAATAGATTTTATATATTCATGTAAATCTTTTTCTTTTATAGATTTTGTCTCACCAATTGGGTTACAGATGGTGCACAATGATGTATTACTTTTAATTCTATTAAAATAATTATCTGTATTTATTTCGAATGTATGTCCCTTGTTACAATTAAATAGTGTTATTTTATCATATAAATATTTTACAAAGTTTACATCATTGCCTTTATTTGTGTTTGAGTGATATTCGTCTGAATTTTTATAATTTTCAACATCATATTTTTCTAAAATAGTTTTCTTAATTTTTTCTTTAATAATTTCTGACTGTGATACATGTTCTACACCATATTTTTCTAAATTTGTTATTTTAGTTCTTTCTTTATATTCATCCGTTTTGGTATAACTATTAACCCCATAATTTTTTAAATTAGTTTGTTTACATCGTTCTTTATATTCGTCAGTTTTCGAATAGTGTTCAACTCCATAATTTTCTAAATATGTTTTCTTTATACTCTCTTTATATTCATCCGTTTTAGAAAAATGATCAACTCCATAGTTTTTTAATAATGTTGTTTTCTTTTTTTCTTTAATAATTTTTGACTGTGATGGATTTTCTGCACCATATTTTAGTAAATTAGTATTTTTCGATTTATTTTTAACATTTTCTAATTGTAAAGTATGTTCAACTCCGTATTTTAATAAATTGTTTTCTTTAAGTTTTTTCATACAACATATTTTACTTGGACAAGATATTTTATTTATTTCTTTAGTTTTTCGGTTATAATCCTTAAATGAATATTTCAATTCTTTATCACAATAATCACAAGATACATCAATTATTATATGTGAGCCTTTAGTTAATTTATCTATTGATATTTCTATATAATCACCAATTTTTAACATATTATCGAAATTATATTGTTTCTTTAATTTAGTATAATTTAAATTAGTTAATTCTATTCTAACTTCTTTTGTAATTATCATAATTATAGTTTAATTTTTGATGTGTCTAAACCACATTTATTGAAATATTCTAATAAAGCATACTCAATATATTTAGATTTATTAGTTAAATCTTTTAATTGATTATTAATTTCCGGTGCTATTGTAACAGTTAATTTAACTTTTCTTTCCTCATCCTTTTTAATTCGTCTCATCTTAATTATTTCTTTTCTTTTATATATAAAAAGTTATTAGCTACTTTCTTGTTTTTATCTTGTTTTTTCAACTTTTTTCAAAAAAATTATATATTATTTATGGGACGAAAGAAATATAACAAAGAGGATAAGAAGGCTACTGTTTCGCTTTCAATTAATCCACAGTTAGCTAAGATGTTAGATGAACAATCCGAGAAAGAAGGATTATCTAAATCAGCATTAATAGAAAATGTTTTAGAAGATAAACTAGATAAAGAATAAATATGTATTATGTATATATATTACCTATTATTGATGGTGAGAATATGAAAATAGGAGTTAGTGATGGTGATATTACCAGAATACTCCAACATCATAAAACATATGGTATTGTATTAGAAGATATTATATTAATAAATTGTAAAAATAGAAAATTATCTTTTAAGGTTGAGAAATATTTATTGGATAATATACCAAGACATAAACTTGATAACAGAGAAAAGATTTCAAAAAGGGATGGTTCTACGGAGCTTAGGGAAGTTAAATATTTTGAAAAGTGCAAATCACTAATTAATGATATTAAGAATAATATATTATTCACATATCAAGAAAGTGAGTATATTGAGTATAAATTTTATACTATATATGAATATGGTTCTTTATTAAAGGAAAAATATAATATAGATATTTCTAATCAAATTAAAAATATATCAAAAGCAGATGAATCTAAATATAAGTCTATAATAGAAGGTGAAAGTTTAGATTATACTACATCATTTATTTATAAGTATAATGATTGGGATATTAGTTATTCTGATAGAAGGGGTCATCATATAAGAGATATTCTCATTAAGAGAAGTGGTAAAAGCATACACGATCCGGTTATTGTTATAAATGGGTTTGTTAAAAAAATCATAGATTATCTGGATAGAAATAATATAATAGGAAGAGAAAAATATAGTTTTAGAATAAAAAGAAAAAGTTTTTATATTATAACTGAGATAGATTGTGATAAAGACAAGTTGATAAATATTAATACAATATTATCAATTGATATGAATTGTGGTAATTGTAAAAAAATTAATTTAATGTAATGGAATATACTAAAAATTATATAGATTTAAGATTATTAAAATGGTTTTCGTTGTTATTTGATGTTCATAATGGAGATTATTATTTTCCTTTTAATCTTTTAGATAGAGATATTAAAAGGTATAATCAGGAAGAGAATAGTGATATTATTAAACAAGGTATTATTAATATACAGAAAAAACTTTTAGCTGATAATGTTGATAGTAAATCGCTTAATATTAATAAATATTTCAAAGAAGAATTTAATATGTTTGTTATAAAAAAGTAATCGTAATGGTTGCTTGTGTTGAATTTATCAAATGGTATGATATTATTTACTCAAATCAGTTGTAGTATCCATTATTATTGTTATCTTTGTACTCTAAACAAACAGATATGGAAATCGCAAATACTATTTTAGCTCAATTAGGTGGTAATAAATTTATTGCAATGACTGGTTCGAAGAACTTTATTGCTTCTAAAGAAAGTTTAACTATGACATTGACTAAGAATAAAGTAAAAGCTAAATACTTATCTGTTACTTTAAATTCGAATGATACTTACACTATGTTGTTTTTTAGTTTAAATAGAAACTTCGATAGAGTTTCTAAATCTGAGAAAACTGGTGTCTATTTTGATCAATTACAAAGCATATTTACTGAAGTTACAGGTTTAGATACACATTTATAAAAAAGAGGCTTAGAGCCTCTTTTATAAAACCATATTTTAAAATTTATTAAAGTATCCAGTTGCAACAAGTGTACTTTTATTGGATTGTGTTGTCTTCCAAAAACCGTTTTTCTTAACATAATTACAGTCCTAAAATCATTATTGTATCCAAGCCATCATTCTGCATAAATGTGAAAATCTGTTTTTCAGTCTTCAAAAAATATCCTATAATGCTGATTAGAATTCCGAATATTAACATTACTAAAGAACTAGTTGATATTCCCATATTATATTATATGACTGTCCGTAACTCATACCAACAGTCTAAATAATGACAATATACTTTGCGTCTCTGCGCCTTTGCGTGAAATTTGGCTCGCAAAGTCGCGAAGACGCAAAGATAAGATCATATTTGTGAAAAACATTCAACAACTAATTTATTCTGTGGAATGGTACTAGTCACGGATAGTCATATTATATTATTTCTTTTTTCTCTTATTCTAAGTTAGTTTGGTGAATTTTGTTATTTTTTGTTATATCCACCAAACGGAGATGTTTCACCAACATTTGACTGTTGACTTATATATTCTGTAAATGGTGTAAATCTGAAACTTTTAATTCTCATTTCGACAATATCAAAATCAGCTTTCATTCCACCGTCAATCGGATCAATTACACCACCACCCCAACATTTCGAAGGATTAGCCAACCAAGGCTTATCTGGTAAAGGTGATGATGGAAACCAAATTCCAAATGTGAAGTAACCTGATATATCTGGAATAGTATCACCAGCTGCTGTATTAACGTTTGTCTGCTTTAAAACACCATCAATAAAGAATTCAACTCTGTCTGGATACCAATCATATCGAATCTTATGATAATTACCATCAGCGATGTTAAATCCAACAGGTGTTAAATTAGCTCTATATTCTTCCCAATATGTTGGATCAGATATTGGCACATCCCAGTTTTGTAATTCACCTCTCCAAGTGTTAGCTTTGAAATTACTTAATGATGGTTGTGATAGGATACCACCATCAAGATGAGAAGGGAATTCAATGTCAATTTCGTGATTTCTTGTTAAATAATAACCATCTTCTACCGAACCTTGTTGATGTAAACCATCATTTAAAAAGTCTTGGTAACGTGGGTCGGATGGATATATTTCATTATAAAAGAATGTCCAAATAGCATACGCACAACCAAGTTTATCAGGAATTAAGCAGTCTACTTCGTAAGAACCAAATCCAGTTCTTTTATTAAAAACGGCACATCCACCAACTCGATTTTTCCAAGGCGTGCCAAATTGTGGGTCAGCTGGATTATCGTGGAATTTTAAATTTCCAACACGGTCACGACCTTGTATATTACCTGTGTAATTATCACCATTTCCTCGAATGATTAATTCGCCATTTCGAATAAAAACATTCTCAGTAACTACACCACCATTAGCACCACCCCAGGCACGATTAAGATAATAATAGTTTTCTTTAAGTGTGTTGAAATCTTGGAAATCATCATAGAATTCCGTTAATTGAACTAAAGGCTCTCTTACTTTAGTCGGGAAATGAAATGATTCAAGTTCATCATAGTAACGTATGAAAATATCGTACTCACCGATTAAAACGGTGTTTGGTATCGTTACAATAATCTTTTCATTTGCAATTGTGAGAATCCACTCTTCTTCAATGACAGTTTCTACAAGTGAGGTTTTATCTTTTAAAACTACTACTGGATTTTGTCGGTCTGTTAATTTCTTAATATTTAAAGAAGAAAGAATAGTGTTCGAAAGATAGGAATATTTATAACCAGTTCCTGGAACAGAATAATTCACAAGACCCGAATCTGTGTATTTAAAGGAAGTACCAACTTTGATTGGAACATTAATATTTGGACTAACCATCGTTTGTGTTGAAGTAACTTCTGGGGTTGTTGACCCGCTCAGATAAATTCTAGTAGTACCACTAACTTTCGCAATTACAAATGAGTTCCACCCAATATTAATTTTATTTATTGGTGTTTGTATTGTGTAATCTTTATCACCTACCCAAATAATTTGTTTTAATCTACGGTCGGATGAGACAATAATTTCCAAACCATTTGTTCTATCACCGAATGATATAATAGGAATAACATCATCACCTGTTGGAATTGATGGAATGAAAAACCAGTTTGAAATATTATAGTCTTTCATTCCATCAATTCCAACAATTCCACGTGCATCTAAATCACTAGGAAATTGAAAATAATCAGATGATGTTTGAATTCCCATACATTTTTTACCACCAAGTAAATCACCAACCACAGGCGAACCCGAAAATGAACCATTTGTGAAGTTTTCAAATAAATCTTGTGCATTTTTCTCGAGTTCGTAATACGCACCAATCTTTGGTGATATTAACTGAAAATCTTTTAAATTTCCACCAAATATTGTTAAACTGTTTTCCTTTTCTAACGTGTAACCCTCTAGATATCGGACATAAAATTCAGCATCTAAATCTATAGGATTACCTGTATAAATTAAACGCCAATAACCATTCTGACCGACAAATTTAAATGATTGATTTTTCCATTCATCGCCAACACCCACAAAGCGTTTATTAATTGCTTTATATTCATTACCAACTCCAATATATCCGTTATTATTTGTCATTTTTAATTATCATTTTTAATTATCATACATTATCCATTCATCACCATTTGCAGGTGTTCCTGAAGGTGTTGTCGTTGAAACTACCTTAGTTGGTAAGTCTAATATGTTTGAAACTGAACCATCAGCCATTAAAACTTCGGTTGATAACCCACCTAATTTAACTATATTTGTTGCTGACATAGTAGCATTAACTAATACATTACCTTCACTTTTAATAGTAAATGGTGTACTCCAAGAAGTTCCATCATTGTGTACAAATTCAAAGTCTTTATTTGATTTACTGACAAATTGCCATCTTGATGAATTATTAGCAGATGCTATTTCCAAGGCACCAAAATTATCCCCATCGGATACACCTTTAAGAATTAAATAAGAAGCGTCTCCATCAATTGATCTATCAATTAGAATACTTCCTATATCGGATATAACACTATTTGTTAAACCATTAATAGAATTCCATATAGGAAGCGTATTAACTATACCAGAGCCAGATACACTTTGTGAACCAGAACCACTTTGTTTTAAAACTAAGTCAATATCTTCAATACCATCTTTATACCAATATTCTTCATTGTTTATATTAACAGTTAATCCGATGTATCTTATACCTTCTTTTAATTGATAATTAACTTCATCTATATCAGTATATACCGTACCATTATCATTATAGTATTTGCTTATCTCTGGTGATTGTGTTAATGTTTTAATACCACCGGGTACATTAAATGTTGCTTTCATTATTTATATTAATTTTTTTTAACTATGTCCGTTTATAGTTATTGTGTGTGTAAAATCTACTGAATTATCAATTTGAGAGTATGGAACACCAACAGTATAAATGAATTGTTCATAGGTTATATCATTACCTGTGGCATCTTTAATAATTAACTCATTTGTATTTAAATAATATGATGTTAAGTCAACACCGTTTATATCATCCCATACTTTGAATTCATATCTATATGTAGTATATTTAGGTAGAATTACAGTAAACATACTAAAATAAGTCATATCCAATACTACTTTAAATTCAAAGTCAGATGTGTAATCTACCGGAATTTCAATAATATCAGTATTTAATGTTAATAAATAATCTCTATTAGCTGTACCATCATTAGCATTAACTGGTAACTCATCAATACCACCATAACCAAAATAATATCCACTTCTTACTAAAGTATCTTCACTATCAGAAGTACCTATTGGACTTGTATTATTCGCAATTGCTTTAAATGATATTTTATCTCCTTCGTATGAGAACATTTTATCATATGGTATATTTACATAACCATATGAATTAGTTGCTGTTATTAAGTCAGTATCATTAATATTATCATGTATAGTTACATCATCTACAACACCATCATTTTGTAATAGACTCCAATAGAATGGTACCTCATTAAGAGTAGTACCAACCTCAACGAATGAATAATTAGTTTTAAAGTAATCAAAAACAGGCTCTTGATATTCATATGCTATATCATTTAAAACTTCTTCAAAAGTTTTTCCTGCACTAGGAATAATATCACCATTTTTATATTTACCAAGAGTTTTGTTATCAAAAAGTCTAACTGTTATATCGTTCTCTATTACAGAACTTCCTGAACCTCCTCCACTTCCTGCCGGACCGGTTGGACCCGCAATACCTTGTGGTCCAGTTGCTCCTGTTAAGCCAATTCCGGTAGCCCCTGTTAAACCAGATGGACCGGTTGGTCCCGCAACACCTTGTGGTCCAGTTGCTCCAGATGGACCGGTTGGACCCGGAAGTCCTGGTATGCCTTGTGGACCCTGAGGACCTTGTGAACCTTGCATTGCTAATAAAGCCCAATGTGAAGTATCTACATCAGGGGCATTATTCGGTGTTAATGGAGTTGGCCTTGCTGGTATGTTATCAATAGCAAACCAAGATGCTCCATTATACCCAACACTATCATTTATAGAATAGTTATAAGTTTCTTTCCAAGCTCCTCTCCATACTAAACCAGATGGTGATATAGCATTATTACCTGGTGGGCCTTGGATTCCTTGTGGACCAGTAGCTCCTGTAGCTCCTGTTGTTCCAATACCATCTACACCAGGTGCACCTGTTGGTCCTGTTGGTCCTAATATTATTGTACCTGTTCCAATTGGTAGTCCGTTTACTAGTACATTACCAATAAGATCTACTGTATTATTTGGATCATTTCCTACTACTCTACCCGTTAATAAATTACCACTCATTTTAATAAAAATTTATATTTTATGTATATATTAAAATAGTAATTCAAATTTTATTTTACCACAATCATATATTCTTGATATTCCTATCTTTTCAGTAGCTTGTTTCTCTGTTAAAGTTGTTTTAAGTTTAGACTTTCTATATTTAGACTTATGAACTCTTTTATCACCAACTATATATTTATAATCTGGTTTAGATTCAGCGATATTTTCAAATCCTAAAGTATAGTAAAGCGATCCAACACTCCAATCTTTATCAGCATAACTTACTATTCTTTTAGAATTATATTCTTTAATAAAATATGATAATAATTTAGATGCACCACCAACTACATTATAACCCAATCTATTACAAAATCTACTTAAATTATAGCCACCCTCTTCCATCTTCTTTCTACCTTCAAATGAATCGAATGTCATAATTGATACTAATTCATCTTCATAATACAAACCTATCTTAAATGAGCTATTAACAAATCCTTGAATATGATTTTCATCTAAAAATATTCTAGCTTCTTTTGTAGAAACATTTTTAATAACACATTTTCTAGCAAATAATTTATTAGTATTTAAACCTAATAAATTATGTATTTGAGATTTAACTATACTTTCTTTAAATATCCAGTCATCTTCCCATATGTGTATAATTCTAATATCTCTATCTTTAAAATAATTAGTTTTATCTAAGTGATATGATTTTTCTTTAAATTTTTCAGAGTGCCAATATAAACCGTTAAATTCGAAGCCTAATTTTAATTCCGGTAAAAATATATCAATTTCTAAACCATCTCTATAACTTGGTATAATTTCACCACTATAATTTTTTTGTATAAATTCTAGTAAATTTTTTTCTTTTATGCTCTTTGAATCACCAATTGGGTTACAAACTGTGCATAATGATGTATTTGAATATCTCCTATTATAATAATTGTGTATATTTATCTCGAAAGTATGTCCTTTTTCACAATTAAATAGTGATATATTACTATCTAAATATTTTATATAATTTTTATCATTGCCTATAATGGTAAATGAATGCAATAATTCAGATTTATTGTAATTATCTGATCCATATTTTAAAAATGAAGATTTTTTAGACAATTCTTTAATAGAGTCATTCATCATTGGATTTTCAACACCATATCTTTCTAAATTAGTTTCTTTTATCTTCTCTTTAACTTGTTCGGATTGAAAGGGGTTTATCACGCCATAATTATCTAATGTAGTATTTTTTTTCTTATCCTTTATTATATTAGACTTTGATGGATTATCAACACCCCAGTTTTTTATATAAGTTTCCTTCTTTTTCTCTTTTGTGATATCAGATTTAAAGTTACAATCAACACCCCAATTTTTTAGACATGTCTCCTTTTTCTTATCTTTTATAGAATCCAATTTTGATATATTATCAACACCATATTTCAATAGGTTGCTTTCTCTTGCTTTCTTTTTTGAGCATATAGATGAGCAAGCATATCTATTATTTGTTAATAAGCTTTTATTATAAATAAAGTATCTACATTCTTTTATTGTATTACAATAGTCACATTTTACATTTACAAATGAAGATGATCCATTATAAAGATCCTTTATATCAACTATTATAAATTCTGATGTAGTATCATAACCTAAATCATTATAATATTTAATATTTTTCATTCCCTTGACTTTCAATTCAACTTTCTCACTTAAAATCATTTTTACTTGTATTTTTTTTATATCTTTGTAATAAATTATTATATATATTAAAATGATAAAGAGTGTTTTATTTCTGGACTGTGATGGTGTTATGTGCGTTTCTGCTAACTTTGGAAGCCGTTTTAATAAAATGAAAGATTGGAATCGATTATATCCTGATAAGGCTATTTCATTTACTAATGATTATAATCTTATGGATGTTGAATATCGTTTTGATAACTTTGATGTTAAAGCGGTTAAGATATTAAATAATATTATTAGAGAAACAGATTGTGAAATAGTTGTTTCCTCTGATTGGCGATTTTATTGTAGTTTAGAAGAGATGGGAAATCTATATGAAATGTATGGAGTTATTAAAAAGCCAATTGCATATACACCTACACTTGATAATGAAGACTTCCTACAAATAAATCTTAAAAAAGGAGGTATTGAAGAAGAGAGAGCCTATGAAATAAGAAAATGGTTATCATTAAATAGTACTGATAAATGGGTTGCTGTTGATGATTTAGATATGTCACCTTATTTAGATAACTTTGTTCACACTAAAAGAATTAATGAAGGTATTAAGCAGAGTGGTATTAAAGATAAAATTATGAACTATTTAAATGAGAGCAACTAAAAGAGTTTGTATTGAAAATCGAAAATGTTTTACTTGGAAGGATTATAAATCATATCAAGATGATATGCTTGAACCATTGACTGTTGGTAAGACATATGATGATTTATCGGGTGTCTCTACTTGTGTAGTTATTATTAATGATAAAGGTGAGGAAGATATGTTTAATGGTGATAGATTTTTAACGGTATCAGAATATAGAGAATATAAAATTAATGAATTAATCGGAAGCAAATAAAAAAATATTAAATAAAAAAGGTTGAATTTAAAATTCAACCTTTTCTATATTATCTAATTTAATCTCATATTCACTACCATCATATTCGATAGTTACTAATCCATCATCATCAATACTTACTGGTGATAAAGGTTCCTTTGGATCATTATCAGGTAAATTTTTAATTATAGTAGCATATATAACACCATCATTTTTTATACAATCAATTATATCATCAATTGTTATTAGACTTCCTTCTTGATTATTTGTTTTAAAATCTTCGTATAGTTTTATGTGTTTCATATTTATTTTGTTAAATCATTTTTCGGGAAAAAGTAGTTATATAATTTACTTTTAGAGGAACCAATACTCCTACTAATAGGTGATATTGTGTATGGTATTTCACTTCTAAATAAGTTATTTATCTTTATATTTTTATCTAAATCTATAATCTTTTCTACTATCTCCGTTGTTGGTATCTCAGTCAATGTGAGTAAATCTAATATTTTATCCTCATATTTTTCAATTTCCTTACTTAGTATATTTTTTTTGAAGTATATAGCACTTTTTCTATCTGAGAAAATTCCATAATAAGAACTCTTTATATTATTTATATGTGCTTGTATTTTACGATCTGCTATATCACCAGTTGGATCAATTAGTGTGAAAGTTATTGCAAAAAGTTTAACTTCATCAAGAGATTCTATTTTCATATCTCTAAATGTCTCTGCTGTTGGTGAGAAGTAAAATTCGATATTTATACTATGACATTCACTATCAGCAAAATCATCTACATCAATATCTTTAAGACATGCTTCATTAAATGTGATTTCGGACTTTATAAAACTAAAAGTTCTTGGTATATAACTAGCAGCCCTCTTAGATGATTCATCATCTCTCTTAATTAAACCGGTGTCATCGGCAAACCACATATTTACAATACCATATCCTATCTTAATAGAGTGGTCAATCATATTAAATCCTCTTGTGCTATGTCCCTTTTGTATAAGTTGTTTACCAACAGTTCTATAAGTTTCCGGGCTTAATTCTTCAAACTTTTTTATCCATTTCATGAACTTATATATTAAAAATTAATACTTCTTTTTTTCATATGAGAGCAAACATCATCCAATATACCTCTTCTTTTAGCTGCTTTATAACCACCACTATTATTTTTGAATTCCGTTCTTGTATTATATTTCAATGCTTCTTCTCTAATCATTTCTTCTGTCCAAATTATGTGTTTAGTTATCATATGAGAACAAACTTCATCAAGTATACCTTTTCTCCTAGCTGCTTCATAAGCTTTATTATTACCAATTTTGAATTCATTTCTGCTATTATATTTAAGTGACTCATTCTCAATCATATCATCATTTAACCAGTTTATATTACCACTCATATGAGAACAAATCTTATCTAACATACCACTACTCTGTGCTGATTGATATACATTTCTATTATTTTTAATAAAATCTGCTTTAGTTTTATATTTTAATGCTTCTTCTCTAATAATTTCCTCAGTCCATTTATTACATGAGCCTAACTCACCACCTTTTGAAATATTCAAAACATTATAATTGGTATTATTATATTTTTCAATCAAAGCACATTCAATTTCATGGGCTTTATCAGCACTATATAGTATATAATTACTATTAAAGGTGTATTTGATATTATTATTCATAAACTCTTTTATATATTTATTGGATGATTTTTTTATATGTTCATATTTTCTTCTTTCTAAATTACAAGTAAGTCCTATATAAACACTATTATTTTCAAACTCAATGATATAAATAAATCTATTATATAGATTGCCTTGTCTAATCATATGAGAACAAACTTCATCTAATATACCTCTTCTTTTAGCTGATTTGTATGCATTACTACCTTTTTTAAATTCGTTTCTATTATTATATTTCAAAGCTTCTTTGATTATCATGTAATTTGTCCATTTTGTATTACCTATCATATGAGAGCATATGTCATTTAATATATCCTTCTTATTAGCATCTTGATATGCTCCATAACTACCTTTTTTAAATTCATTTCTTGTATCATATTTTAAAGCCTCTTTTTTTAGCATCTCATAAGTCCATTTAGTTCTCATTTTAAATTATTATTTTATTTATACCATCAACATTATTTTCTTTAAAGTCTTTATATATTAACCATTCGATATATTTTGAACGATTTGATATATTTTCATCAATTAATTTTGATAATTCATTATCAATTGATAATGATATTACTGACTTACTTTTCTTTCTCATAATAAATATTTTCTTTTTTATTATATATTAAGTTAAAAAAGCGGAAAAGTATAATTTTTAGAAAAAGTTAGTAAAAACTTAAAAATATTTTTTTATATAAAAATAAAAAATATTATGAAGAAGAAAATAGCAAAGGTTAAAACTGCTGTATCAATTGATGATAAATTATTAGAAATGTTGGATAAATATATAGAAGATAATGATATATCTAATAAATCTAAATATATTGAGAATCTTATTAGGAAAGATATGGAGGAAAGAGGTAAAGAAGTTAACAGAAATTTTTAAATATTAAAAAATAATATTACTTATTTGAAGAGTCATATAAAATGACTATCTTTGTAAAAAAATAGATAATGAGAGTAAAAGCGGATATAAAATTACCACAAGATGTTATAGATATATCAGATGCTTATATCAAAGCAGGTAAAGATATTTTTCTTGTGGGTGGTGTAATACGAGATTTCTTAAAACAAACCAAAGCAAAAGATTACGACTTAGTTACCAATGCGTTACCAGAAGAATCTAAGAGAATTCTTAAAGACTTTAATGTATCTGATGAACAAGGTAAGAACTTTGGTGTATTGAGAGTATTTACTAAAGATGAGCCATTGGGTTACGAAATTGCTTCATATCGAAAAGATATTTCTTTGGGTAGAGATACTAAGGGAGATGATGCTAAAGTTGAAATGGGTTCCCATATCACTATTGAGGACGACTGTATGAGAAGAGACTTAACAGTTAATGCATTGTTCTACGATATAAAAACAAAAGAGATTGTTGATATTGTTGGTGGTATTGAAGATATTAAAAATGGTGTTGTTAGAGCTGTTGGGGATGCTTCAGAGCGATTCAAAGAGGATAGACTACGGATTCTTAGGGTATTTAGATTTTCTTCAAGAATAGGTGTTGTTATTGATTTTGAAACTTTCAATGCTATTAAATCTGATAATAGATTGAAAGGTATTTCTGAAAAGGATGATGTATCACAAGAAAGAATCTGGGATGAATTTAATAAAGCGTTTAGCCAATCTAAAGACTTTAATGTTTTTCTTAAAGTATTGACTGATTTTGATATGTGGGAGCAAATTTTCCCTGGTGTTAATATTAATACTGAATTGATTAACTCAAATGATTTCTTAATTGTAATTACTAACTTGTTTAAGAATGAAGTGTCTTCAAGAGAGTTAGAGACTAAACTTATTCAAGAGTTTAAGATTGAAGCAGATACTGCGAAGAAAGTGATTTTCTTATTAAGTATGCTTTCTATGAAAGTAGAAGATGTTTTCACTTTTTATAAGAAAAAGTTACAATGTTCTATTTCAAACGAGGAAATTTTAGAGTGGTTGAAAGTGAGTAAAATAAATGATTTTAGAAATAAATTTGTGAATTTTTACACCCCATCAATTTCATCAAAAGAACTTATGGAACAAGGTATTACTGGTAGAGATTTGGGTATTAAACTTAACGAATTGGAGATTGAGAATTTTAAAAGAATGTTATAAAAAAAGAGAGCAAATTGCTCTCTTTTTTATTTTTAGCATTTCTTTTAACTCTAATATATTCTCTATGTAATTCACCATCTTCGAACTTAATTCGATGTTTAGAACTCTTTTGAAGTCTTTCTTCAATCGAAAATATAATGTTTAATGGATATCTATAAATAAAAGCATTACAATTATCACATTCGTGATATGTAATAATAGCGTTATCATATGTATCACAATCAATATGGAACACCTTGTCCTCTTTTCCTGGCTATAATATAAATGTATTCCATATCAATTATATTGTAAACTATGCTGAAGTTTTATAATATATATGTATATTTGTAAAAAAATAAACTAAATGATTAAATTCGATATAGATAATTATATTCAGATAGATAGAGACTTAAATACTACTATTGTTACAAGTTCAGAATCATATGGTGATTACATAGTCACTAGAATAGCAACTATTGATTGTATTAAAGCGTGTGAAGATGGATTTCTATCAGAAGTTTATAACATATCTAGTTCATTTAGAGTTGGTGAAGATTTAGCAACTACTCGAACAATAACATTAGCCAAAAAGCTATTTGGTGGTGAGAATGGGCAATATCTTAAAAAATACGAGCTATATACTGCACTAAAAGAGGATAATAAGGATTGGATTGATCCAAAGGGTTATTTAGAATCATTACCAGTAGCAATATCAAAAAAAATATTAAATAAAATCATGATTAAACGATTTAAAGATATAAATCCGTTAAAAGTACTTGTTAAAATTGAGGATAGAAAGACTAATAAACCAAGCGAGTTTATTGAGGTGATCTAATAAATCAAAGTATATTGAAAATCTTATAAGAAAAGATATGGAAGAAAATGGTAAAACTATAAAAAGAGAATTTTAATTATGATACATAAAATTGAATATATTACTGATGTAATTGGAAATAATTATCTTGGTATTGATATAAAAGGAAATACGATACAACCTTTTCTGAATGAGTTAAAGGATATTCTTGGTGATGATTATTTGAAATATACCGAATTGCAACAATTAAGAGACCATAACAAACATCATATTACATTGATTAATGTGATGGAGTATAATAAATTATCTAAAGAGTTAGGTATGGATAAATTTATCAATTCACTTGATAAAGTATTAGAATATCCAATTGATGATTTGAAAATGCTAGGTGTTGGTACAGCAGTTAAGAATGAAAATAGAGCATATTTCATCGTATGTAAATCAGATAAATTAGATGCTGTTAGGAACAGATATGGTTTAGAACCAAGAGATTTGCATATAACAATAGGCTTCAAATACAAGGATCTCTTTGGTGTTCGAAAGAATGAAGTTATGAAAAAAAGCGGAAAATTTTTAAAACTTTTATCACAAGAATTTAGAAAAAATGAGAATTGGAATTTCATTAGAGGAATTGAGAACTTTGATTTAGATATTAAAGAAGAAATAATACCTGTCAAATTAGATGAAACTAAAATTAAGTTTAAGTGTGATGGTTATTTCATTGATGTATCATTTTTAGAAGAAGGAGAGAGATTTTGGGTACTTACTAAATATCCTATTAATAAAGATTTACCAAGATTACCAGAAACAGAAATTAAAAAAATATTCAAGACACCTTAATAGGTGTCTTTTTTAATATATCTATTTGTATAAGAACATAGAGGTTGTAAATTTGTATAGTGATTGAGTCTAATGATGTCTTCTTCTGTTTTAGCACTTGATAAAGGTATAATGTGATCAATATCCCATCCATAATTAAATTCACCATTATATAATGCTCTATTTTCCCAAGTCATCCAATCTTCAAATTTACTTTCTAAATAAATTTTAAATTCCTCAAATGAGCATCCAAGTATTTCAGTAGTTTTTGATTTTTTACTATATCCTTTATAATAAAAGGAATTTTTTATTAAATTTCTAATGTTAGAAGATAATTTAAAAAGTGGATAGGAATCCCTTCTTACTTTAAAATATAATTCATATTTCAATTTATAGAAATTTTCTACTTCTCTTTCATTCTTTTTATTAATAAGTATTTGCTCTCTATTATTAATATAATATTCCTTCGCTTTATCTTTATTTTCATTATAATAAATTTTACGTCTTTCTGATATTTTTTCTTTGTTTTCAGAGACATATTTTTCATAATAATTTTTATTATAATCTTTAAAATAATCTTTATTATTTTCTCTATAATTTTTATTTCTTATCGAAATATTTTCTTTATTTATATTTTTATATTCATTATAATAATCTTTATAATATTCTTTATTATTATTATTGTAATAATCTTTGGCTGATTTTGATAATTTTTCTTTATTATTCTCTCTATATTTTTTATTATAATCTGATATACATTCTTTACATCTATTTAAATTTTTAGTAAATTCATTTAATTCTTTTTCTTCATTACAAGTTATACAAGTTTTCATATTATATTATTATTTTTTCTATACCATCTACATTATTATCTTTCATATCTTTGTATATTAACCATTCAATATATTTGGATCTATTTGATATATTTTCATTAACTAAATTGGATAAACTTTTATCGATTGATACTGATAAAACAACTTTACTTTTCTTTTTCATAAACTATTTGATTATTTTTAATATTATATATATTAAATAAAGAAACTGAAAAAGTATTATTTTTGTGTTTTTTTAGTATTTTTTGAAAAAAAAAAAATAAACTATTTGAATTATGAGGCATAAGATGGATGATGATAAGAAAAAAGAAAAAATGACACTTACTATTGATGAAAAGATAGGTGAGTTATTTGAAAAATATTTAGAAGATAATGATATATCAAATAAATCAAAATATATTGAGATGCTTATCAGAAAGGATATGGCTGAAAAAGGTAAAAATATAGATAGAAACTTTTAATAAATTAAAAAAATATTAAAATTAAATTAAAAAAATATTAAAATTAAATTAAAAAACATGAACGAATTAGGAAAGTGCTACGACTTAGATGAGTGCGGAAACACAAAACAAGTGGTTGTTAAATTGAAACAATTTGAGAAAGAAGGTAAAATAGAATATTCTATATCAGGTGATGTTCTTAAAATAGAAGATATTGATCTGGAAGACAATGATATTACTTACCTAATTAAGTTATTCGAAGACAATGACATCTTTGAAAATACAGAGTATGATGAGGATGACGATTATAATAACGATTACGACGATTATAATGATTATGAAGAATAAAAACAAAACCCACTAAATTAGTGGGGTTTTTTAGAATACTTCTTTTGGTTCTTTGTGATAAAGTTTTACCTTAGCACCGTATAACTAAAAATGATATTAAATAAATAAATAAATAAATAAATAAAAATATGGGATGTTTTTCGTTCAATTGTGTTAATTCTAATCTACCAGCTTGGTCTAGTTCTTTTGAAGGTGATGCTGTTAGATTATTTCTTTTAAAAGATGGTAAAGTTATTGAGGAAATGAAGGGGTATTATGATAGTTATGGTAGAGTCTTTGATAAGAATGGTGATTCATTTAAATGGGCAACTTCTTGGGGTGATGTTTGTGATTTAATGTTTGATAATGATGAAAGTAATGGTATTGCTTTAGTTTTAGAAGCATATTGGGATGGTAAGATACCAACAAGTAGAAGTGAGCAGGATCCACATCAGGGTTGGGGAGATAAAAATGGTAGAGATATTACTATTGACGAACCATATCATTATTCTTATATTCAGCAAGAGAAGAGAAATGAATTAATAAGTGATATTTTGAGGGCTAATTAGCCCTCATATTTATTACCTTTTGATAAATTATCTAAACCATATAAAGGTTGGAAGTTTGTAAAAAGTTTAGTATCTTTGTATAGCAAATGAGAAACGGAAATATAAAAATAAATTAAAATAAAGTTTGTAAAACTAAATAAAGTTTGTATCTTTGCACAACTAAAAAGTAATCAAGGAATAATAATAACTTTAAAATTAAAAAAGTATGAATGATAAAGAAACACTTGAAGAAGCTGCTCAAAAATTTAGAAGTAATAATCCTGGTACAATGCAAGGAGGAAACAATACTAAAATACTTAATGCTTTTAAAAATGGTGCTAAATGGCAACAAGAAAGAAGTTATAGTGAGGAAGAAGTTTGGAAATTAGTTAATAAACTTAATGAAACTCTTAATATTGGATCTGATTTAACATTAGAAGAATGGTTTGAACAATTTAAAAAGAAATAATATGAAAGAAGCTTTTATATTAGATTTAAATTTTCTAAAAGAACAAAATCTTTCTGTTATTGAATTTATAACTTTATTACAACTAAATGAAATTGATACAGGTTTACAATTAGATTTAGATATTTTACATAATTTACAAGAAAAACAATTTGTTAAACTAATTATAGATAAATTTGGAACAAGTGCAATTATTCGTGAAAAAAGTAAATTATTATTAGATTTTTTATCAATAGAAAGTTCCAGTAATGATGCTCGTTGATTTTCTATTATAATTATTAATATTTATATCCTTTTCTTCTATTGTCAATATAATAAAGAGGTTGAAAGTTTGTATAATGATTTAATAAATATAACTCTTCTTCATTAGTTGCTGAAGAAACAGGTTTTATGTGATCCATTTCCCAATAAGAACCTTGGTTACCCCAATTCATATTCTCATCAAATTGATTTTCTAAATGTATCTTGAACTCACCAAAACTACAACCAAGTATTTCAATGGTTTTCTTTGACTTATTGGTATATCTATTTCTAAATGAAATTGAAATAAGTGCCCTTATACCTCTTGTTAATTTATATAATGGATCGATTTTAAGTCTATTTTTTGAGTATTTATATACCTTTGATATTATTTCATCCTTATTTTCTTGATAATAAATACTTCGTTTAAGTTTTATTTGTTCTTTATTATCATCTCGCCAATTTTGAATATATTCATTTAATTTTTCTTTATTATTCGCTCTATATAGCTTATTGTATTCTGAATAATAATATTTATTATCATCTTTATATTTCTTAGCCTTAACACTAATAATACTTTTATTATCTTCATAATATTTTTTAGCCTTAACACTAATAATATTTTTATTATCTTCATAATATTGATGTTTTGTTATTTTCATACATTCTTTACAAGAACCTGAGTAGCCTGCTAAACCAGTTCTACCCTTCTTTATATAAAATTCAGAAACATCTTTATCTATCTTACACTTATTGCAACACTTTATCATTTATCATTAATTTATTTTTTAAAGCTCTTCTAAACATTGCTTTACATGCTCTTCTGCAAAATATAGCATCAGAACGCAACCCAACCATCTCTTTATCACACCATTTACATTTTTTGTTCTCTATCATATTATATATATATTAAATTTTATGTAACCCTTTATTGTTTTATTGAAATTAATTATTATCTTTGTATAGCAAATGAGAACATATCAACAAAATTAAAATTTATTAAAATAAAGTTTTGTAGAATAAAAAATGTCCTTATATTTGTCAAATAAATAATAACAAACACTAACACTAAAAATTTAAAAAAATATGGCAACTAATTTATTTTCTAAAGCTAAAGCATCAGCAACTCCTAAAGCTACTAAAGCAAAAGACGAGAAAGTAAGAATTAGAATTGAGGATGAAACTTTCTTTGATAAAGTTGAGAAATTGGAACAACTTAATGATACATTAAAATCAGCAAAAGCAAAAGCTGATATGATTTCGGATGAATTAAAAGGATTAGGTATTGAAAAATGGTGTGAATTATATGAAAGTACAGGTAAAAATCCTGACTCTGTTATGTTAGAGTATGTTAAAGAAGATACTGATGATACTGCACAACTGATGCTAGTACCGATGGATAAATATATCACTATTACAGAAGCAAGAGCAGAAGAATTGCAAGAAGCTTATGGTGATGAAATTGTTGAAGAAAAAACAGTTTTCTCGTTTGATGCTAGTATGATTGAGAAATATGGTGAGATTTTATCACAATTAATCGAAGATTCAGAAGAAATCGCTGAGAAAGACAAAGAGAAAATAATTAGAGCTTCTACTACTTACAGTATTGCTAAAGGAACAATTGACAACTTTACTAAACTTGGTTCTGTGGCTGAATTGTTTGAAATGACTAAACCAGTCGTAAGCATTAAAAATGCTGGTGTAATCAAAGGATAATATGTCTAATTTTAAAGAAAATAGTTGGGACTTATTATAATTATGATGTTACAACTTGGGAGAGGGAATGTATAGAACTCGTGATGATGTTAGAGATTTGTTGAAAAAAAAAATAAAACAATTAATCACAAATACTACTGCTGTTAGCAGTAAGTATAATCATTATTTAGACTGTTGGTATGAGTTACGGACAGTCATGATTATTTATTAGGTAAAATTAATATAAATAATGACTCATCAAAATACGAATCTTCATACCTACCTCTTTCCACTCTATCAGTTATTGTTATATTTTCAAATTTTGAGTTAACTCTTTCTATACAAACTTTAACATTGTTATAGAATTCAACAAGATCCTCAGCAACAGAAAGTCTTTCATCAATATTTTCACCATAATATGGAGTCTCATTGGAAACATTTGGGAAAGGTATTATTAGTTCAAAGTAACTTCTACCATCACCATAATCTTCGCCAATTTCTACTTCTGCTCCAGAATCAATAAAGTCAATAAAACATTCTTCAATAGAATTGTTATCAAGATTATACGCTTCGTTAAATTTTCTTATTTTCATATTCTTTTTTATCAGTTTTAAAATCGATTTATCATCTCTACACTTTTCTATTTATCTTATATATAAATTATATACAACTACCTTACTATGTTTGATGAAATAAAAGTCGATTTAATAAATAGATTTGGTAGAATTATTTTTATATTTGCAAAAGTGAGTTTTAGACGAGGAAGGAACCATTGTTGGATATATATAGTATGGATATAAAAATTTTTTATGATAATAATTCTCTTAATAAGAATAAATTAAGAGAAAGTTGGTTTAATAAATATCATCACGATGAATATTTACATGTTAAAGAGTTTCAAGATAATAATAATTTATCAGAAATCAAATTCTCACAAGTATTGTATAGTTATATAAATAACTTAGAAATACCACTCTGTGATTTTTGTGAAATAAAAAATAAACGATTTATCGGATTTCAGAATGGTTATGATAGATTTTGTTCTAAAAAATGTGCAAGTTCATATTCATTACCAAAGTCTGTTGAAACCAGAAGAAATAATACCATTTTAAAATATGGAGTGACACATACATCAAAATTACAATTTGTTAAAGACAAACAAGAAAAAACTAATATTTCTAAATATGGTTTCAAATCACCAACATTGAATCCGGATATTAAAAATAAACAAACAAATACTATGTTAAGTAAATATGGTGTTAAGTTTACTGGTAATAGTGATGAATTAATGTCAAAAGTATTTTCAAGCAGATTTGAAAATTATAAAAAATTAATATATGAAAATTATAAAAAATTAAATATAATTAATATTATTGAAGAGGGTTTAATAGAAATTAAATGTGAGAGATGTAATAATAATTATATTATTAGAAATGAATTATTAAGACTGCGTTTTTTCAGATACAACGTAAATACTTGTTTATATTGCAACCCACTTAATATGTATAAGGATACTAAAGAAAATGAAGTAAGAGATTTTATTGTAAACAGTGGTGTTTGTATTGTAAACAGTGATAGAAGAATATTAAACGGTAAAGAAATTGATATTTATTTACCTGATCATAAAATAGGAATAGAATTCAATGGTTTATATTGGCACTCTGATTTACATAAAGATAAAAAATATCATATTGATAAAAAAAATAACTGCTTAAAAAATGATATTAATCTAATACATATATGGGAGGATGATTGGTTATATAAAGAAGAGATTGTTAAATCTAGAATTAGTAATATATTAAATTTATGTCAATATAGAATAATGGCTAGAAAGTGTATTATAAAAGAGGTAAGTTCAAAAGATGCTAAAAAATTCTTGTATGAAAATCATCTACAAGGTAATATAAATTCATCATATAGAATAGGGCTATATTTCAACAATGAGTTGGTTAGTATAATGACATTTGGTAAATTGCGTAGAAGTTTAGGGAATGTTAATCTAAATAATTCTTGGGAACTATATAGATTTTGCTCGAAATTAAATACTAATGTAATAGGTAGTTTTTCTAAACTCTTGAAATACTTTGAGATAAATAATACACCTAAATCATTGCTGACTTATGCTAATCGTGATTGGTCTTATAATGATAATATTTATCACAAAAATGGATTTGAGTTTAAAGGTAATACAGAGATAAACTATTGGTATTTTAATAACGATATAAAAAGAAAACATAGATATCAGTTCAGAAAGGATAAATTAGTTAAAGATGGATTCGATAGAAATAAAACTGAGGTAGAAATTATGAGAGATAGGGGATATCATAGAATATTTGATTGTGGGAGTTTAAAATATATTAAAGAATATTAAAAAATGTATTGTTTATTGAAATAAAGTAACTACTTTTGTCAAGAGAAATGAAGCAATAGTTCAAGAAACAAAAAAGTAAAATAAAGTTTGGTAGTTCGAAATAAAGTAACTACTTTTGTCAAGAGAAATGAAGCAATAGTTCAAGAAACAAAAAAGTAAAATAAAGTTTGGTAGTTCGAAATAAAGTAACTACTTTTGTCAAAAATAATTAATAAACACACAAAAAATAAAAATAAATATTATGTCTGAAAAAATGAAAGCTAAGTTAATGTCTGATTCTATGTCTGCAAATCTTCAAACTCTAACAAAAAAAGAGAGAAAGTATTTTTCTATTATGTGGGCAAAATATGGTGTTCTTAATATTACATCTAAACCAGGTATTGCAAAATCTGCTATTGGTAGAGCAATTGCAGAGAAAATGGGATTTGCTTATTCGGATCTTAGATTGTCTATGATTGATGAAACTGATATTGGATTGTATCCAAACGTTTCTGAAATTGAGACTGGAAATCTTGACCCAGAGGGTAATCCTACAAAAGTTAAATGTTTGGATTTCGTTGTACCTAGATGGGCTGTTGAAGCTAATAAGCGTCCAACTATCATTCACTTTGAAGAGTTGAACAGAGCTTCACAACAAGTTCGTAATGCAGCTCTACAAATCTTATTAGAGAGACAAATTGGAACTGATTTCAAATTTAATGACAATGTTTTAATGATGTCCTCGGGAAATCTTGGTGATGAAGATGGAACAGATGTTGAAGAGTTTGATAGTGCATTGAATAACCGTCTTATTCACATTAGTCACACTTTAGATGTTAGTGATTGGATTAATGACTTTGCAACTGAGAACGTTCACCCGATGATTGTTTCTTACATCAAAGCAAATCCTGAGCAAATGTATAAAGAGGGTACAGATGGTGTTAAAGCTTATGCCACACCACGTTCTTGGACGATGATGTCAGAGTTTATCCTTTCTAACTACGGTATGGATTCCTCTCCAAGAGACTTCTTACCTTTACTTCAAGAAGTAGCGTTTGGTTACCTTGGTAACTCAGCTCAAAAATTCATTACTTACTGTAATGATATGTTGAACATTAACATTCAAGATGTTATCAACAACTACGATGGTATCAAGAGAGATCTTGCTAAGTACAACAGAGATAAAAACTCTGAGCTTATCCAAAGTTTGAAAGAGTTGGATATTACCAAATTCACTGATAAACAGTATGATAACACATACAAGTTCTTAGCGAATGTTGGTGATGATGAGAAAACCGCTTATTTGTTACATATCCTAGATAACGTAGCCGATGTGAATAGTGATAAAATGAAAGCATTTATGCTTCGTTTTAGAGATTTGTTAAAAACTATCAAAAAGATTAACAAACCATCATAAGTTTGAATATAAAAAAAGAGCATCTTTAAGATGCTCTTTTTTTATATTCAAATTTTATTTTACCACAATCATATATTCTTGATATGCCTAATCGTCTAGTTGCTTGTGCTTCTGTTATATCAGTATCTTGTATTTTTAAATTGGACTTTTTATATCTTGATTTATGCACTCTTTTATTATCAACAATATATTTATAATCTGGTCCATTCCCACCTACATTATTGAAACCCAATATATAGTAAAGTGATCCAACACTCCAATCTTTATCTGCATAACTTACTATCCTTGATGCTTTATAATTAGTAATAAAATGTTTAAGTAATTTAGATGCACCACCAATAATATTATATCCCAATTTATTACAGAATCTACTCAGATTATAACCACCTTCTTCCATCTTCTTCCTACCTTCAAATGAATCAAATGTCATAATACTTACCAATTCATCTTGATAGTATAACCCTATCTTAAAACTACTATTAACAAATCCTTGAACATGATTATCATCTAAGAACTTTCTAGTTGACTTTACAGAAACCTCTTTTATTGAGCATTTTCTAGCATATATTTTATCTGAATTACCTAATAAATTTGAAATTTGTGATTTTACTATATCTTGTTTAAATATCCAGTCATCCTCCCAAATATGTATAATTCTAATACCTTTATCTTTAAAATAATTAGTTTTGTCTAAATGATAGTTTTTTTCTTTATACTTTTCAGAATGCCAATATAATCCATTAAATTCAAACCCTAAATTCAATTCAGGTAAGTAAATATCAATTTCTAATTTATCTCTATATGATTGGATTATTTCACCTGAATAAACAGATTTAATATATTCATATAAATCTTTTTCTTTAATACTCTTTGAATCACCAATTGGATTACATATTGTACATAATGGTATATTATTTTTAATTCGGTTGTGATAATTATCAATATTAATTTCAAAAGTATGTACTTTATCACAATTAAATAATGATATACCATTATACAAATATCTAATGTAATTTACATCATTACCTATTATAGTATTTATATGGTGTGTTTCCGTTTTCGTATAATTATCGGTACCATATTTACTTAAACTAGTTTCTTTTATTTTTACTTTATATTCTTCTGTTTTAGAATAGCTATCAACTCCATGATTTTCTAAGCAAGTATCCTTAACTTTATTTTTATATTCAGTCGTTTTCGAATAATTATCAATACCATATTTTTCTAAACAAGTCTGTTTAAATCTTTCTTTAGATTCATTAGTTTGTGTATAATACTCAACACCATATCTTTCTAATGATGTTTTTTTAGTTTTTTCCTTATATTCATCTGTTTTAGTAAAGTGATCAACACCATATCTCACTAGGTAAAAATTCTTAACATTTTCCTTAAACCATTCAGTTTGTGATACATATTCAACACCATATCTTTCTAATGATGTTTTTTTAGTTTTTTCCTTATATTCATCTGTTTTAGAATAATGATCAACACCATATTTTTCTAAACAAGTTTGTTTAAAACTTTCTTTATATTCATCTGTTTTAGAATAGTGATCAACACCATATTTTTCTATATTGGTTTTCCTAATTTTATTTATATACTCATCAGTTTTTGAATAATGATTAACTCCATATTTCTCTATATTAGTTTCTTTAATTTTATCTGTACATTCTGTAGTTTTAGAATAATTATCTACACCATATCTACTTAAACAAGTGTTTTTAATTTTATCCTTACACTCATCCGTTTTGGCATAGCTAGATACTCCATATCTACTAAGTGTTGTTTCTTTCACTTTTTCTTTATATTCATCTGTTTTAGAATAGTGATCAACACCATATTTCTCTAATATAGTTTTTTTAAATTTTATTTTATATTCATCTGTTTTAGAATAATTATCAACACCATATTTCTCTAAAAAGACTTCTTTCTTTTTATCAGAAATACATTTTTTACTATTGCAATTATATTTATTGATATTTTTAATATTATTGTTAAATGATTTATAAACTATTTTATAGACATTATTACAATAATGGCACTTAGCATCAACTAATAATTTAGAAGACTTTGGTAAATCGTTTATTGGTATTATAAATGAATTAGATATTATATCAAAAATAAATCTATTTTTATAATATCCTATATTATTTTTTGTTAAATCATTAACATTTATTATTAATTCTTTACTTATCAGCATTTTCTAATATTTTTTTCAACTCTTTTTCAACCCAATCATTTATTTTTAATTTATTTTTTGCACAAAATATTTTAATATTTGTATGCAGTTCTTCTGATACTTTTAATGTTTTTTCCATGGTATATATATTAAATTACATTTTTCTCTTTTTATACTTTTAATTTGTTTATTAGAATAATAATTGTATATTTGTATTATTATTCTAAACTATTTTAGTTTTATTAATAAAATTAAAAATATCAGATAATGTATAATAAGTTTCAAAAATTCAACGGTGATAAAATACCAGACATAATTGAGTATGTTAAATCACATTTAGAGAAGAATCCAACATCAACAATAACTGTTGGTTGTGACTCAGTACAAGGACGTAGAAAAACTATGTATGCTATATCACTGATGATATATGATCAAGATATTAGACGAGGTGCACACGTTGTATTTTTCAGAGAATCTTGTCCTAAGATAAGATTTATACAAGAAAGATTATACAAAGAAGCTCAGTATCTTAATGATGTTGGTGAATATATGAATGAGAAGCTTGGTGAATTTTATAAAAGGCTAGACTTAACTGATTTAGAAAGAAGAAGATATAAGTATCATTTGCTAAAATCACAAGGTTTGTATTCTGATGTTAAAAAACATAATGAGTACGGGGTTCTTTCTAATTTAATTCTAACTGAAGAAGATAGAATAGATTTTAAATTAGTTGACTTGCATGCGGATTTCAATCCCTTCCCAGGACTTTCTAATAAGAATAAATCTAATCAGTCATATAAAAGTTACATACCATGGCTTCGTTCTCTGGGATTTAGAGTTTGGTGTAAACCCGAGTCAGCAGCTGCCTCAACTGCCAGCGATTTCCTTTTAAAGAATAAGAAAAAAGAAGATTATAAAAACAGAATTTAAAAAATGAGAAAAGAAGTTAGAATTTTAGGACTATCTTATAGTCAAAGTCAAATGGGATCATATGTTTTGGTTCTATCAGAGAAAAACGGTAATATTAAATTACCAATTGTTGTTAAGATGAGTGATGCACAAAGAATTGCATTAGATATTGAGAATGTTAAATCTGTTAGACCAATGACACATGACTTGTTCAAGTCAGTTAGTGACTCATATGGCATTGATGTGCAGGAAATTTATATCTATTCTTTATTAGAAGGTATCTTCTATGCAAAGCTAGTAACTTCAAATGGTGTTGAAGAGGTTGAGGTTGAAAGCTCAGTTGGCGATGCCGTTATATTAGCTTCTGTTTATGAATGCCCAATTTATGTTGCTAATAGTGTATTGAAAAGCGCAGGAGTTCTTATAAGTGATACAGGTGAGGTAATTGAAGGAGATTTAGATACTGAATTAGGAATAGATTCTGATAACCCAGAAGTGAAAGGTAAAGTCTCTATTGAAAATCTAACTATTTTAATGAATGATGCCGTTAGAAATGAAGACTATGAGTTAGCATCAGTGATTAGAGATCGGATTTCTGAATTAAATAAGTAATTGCTAAAGAGACAAGATTAACTATTAATCTTGTCTCTTTTTATAACTCTATTTGTATATGAGCATAGAGGTTGTAAATTAGTATAATGATTTAATTTAATAATCTCTCTCTTTTTTATTCAAAATTTAATTCTATATAACTAAAATACTTATTTATATATGGTTCTAAATCATATCTTTTAGTATATTCATCACCCCAAGATGATTTAATACTCTTCTCATACTTTTCACCATTGAAGCTGAATTTCATATCTGGGTATTTTTCTTTCATATAATCTACAAATACTAATATATCTTCATAAATATCAGATAAGTTAAACCAATCATCAAGTTCATGTTCAATATATATTTCAATATAGTTATGAAAGGAAAATCGGAAAGTAAAACCTTTATCAATTTCTTCTACAAATAAATCTCTAAACTCTTCTTCAAATTTTTCTTTATCTACCTTCAATTTCTTTTTGAAAAAACTTTCATCAAAGTAAGCTTCATATATTTTTAGATATTTCATATAACACATTATTTTCTTTTTTATATATATTAAATATGAAATTAGATATCAATGAAGTCTATCACCAATATATTGTGAGAATAGTTATATTTGCCCTATTTGCTAACAAGTCTATGCTTAGACAACCAGGTGCTTATAAACAAGCAGTATATTCTTTTTTAAAGAAAAGACTTCCTTGGCAAATATATTTATCAATTGATACCGGTAAAAAATTATCACTTGATGAAGAAAGAGAGTTAATACTTGATGAATTATTAAATGATGTTAAAAGTGATCATTTAAAAGTGGTTATAATTAAATTTACAACCCCACTCAAAGAAGTTAGAATGGCTATTAACTTAGCAAATGAAACTAAATATCAAAACTTTTTATATACTTAGTTCTTAATATTTAATGGTATATATTTATCATTGCGTCTCTTAAGTATTTGCTCATCTTCAAATTTCATAAATTTATACTTACCATCTATACTATAAACAATGTAGTAGCTATCTGGATTTAGATTAGAGAAGTAGTGCATATTTTTATACTGTCTTTCGTATGCATGTTTGATATAATAATCAGGAACATTTCTTTCTCTTTCCTGATTCTGTCTAAGTGATGTATCTAATGGTGCCATAAGGTGTATAAATATAACATCATAACCATTTTCTCTGGCTTTACTTGTAATGTTAGAAACGTTCTCGTGTTGAACACCAGTAGTATCATAAATGAATGATCCTCCAGATTCCATAAACATATCTAACTTTTTCAAATTTATCTCTGAGGAGCCTTTACGATACGTATTATGTTGTTTAGTAAATGTGTATGAAATATCATCTGTTGAGAATATTTTAATATTTCTATTCTTATTTGTTATAAAATTTTTAGCAAATGTGCTATTATGTAATATTGTTGGTATATTACCACCTATAAAATTGTGAAATTCATCAAGAACAACATCATAGACATAATCATTGTGTTCAACTTCTTCTATATTGATAATCTTATCAAAGAATAAATTGTTATGTATATTAACATAACCTTTATCAACTTCGATATTTTCATTTATGAGATACTCAACTATTCTATTAAATCTATGTTTTGTTAATACTCTTCTATAATTAATATTTTCGGAAGAGTTATAACTAATTTCTTTTTTAATCTTTTTTATAAGATTATTATCTTTAATTAATTTAACAAAGTAATTATTTGGCAAAAAACCACCTATATTTGCATTTGTTTTAGGGTTAATTTTTATTAATTTTCTTTTGCAAGAAATATATTTATTTAATGTTTCACCAAATTTATTATAATCATCGCCAGTAATTCTTATTATTTTTGAATAAAATTCTTTACCTTTTAATTTCGTTTTTTTATCTTTAATTACTGAGTTTATACCTAACTTTAATAGAGAATATGATATATCAGATGCCATTTTAACAGATGTTGTATAATATTCAATTCTATTATTATATACACCACCATCACAAACAAAATAACAAGCTAAGAAGTTTTTTAGCAATTCCAAATTATTAAAAATAACATTAGGTATTTCTACATTATATGATTTTTTTGAAAAGATATAGTCACCACATATTTCAGCAATGTAATTGATGAAATCAAGTTTTTCTTTATGTAGATTTCTGACTCCTTTTTTAATAGTATTATATTGAAGACTATGCTTCATTTTCTTTGAATTTATAGTTAATACACCATTACTTTCTATTTCAACACATTTTTTAAAGTCATTAACAATATCATCATCAATGCTTGTTAGATTGAAGTATTTGCTATTTTTTTTACTACTAAAATCACCATCACTCAACCCATATCCAATTATTCTTGACATCTCTACTGATATTAAATTACCCACATTATTATTATGTATAATTCTAGGTCTGCTTATCTTATCTGTTTTTTCTATATCACCAGATTTTTTCCATAATATATCACCATTAATATCCAAAACTAGTAATGGATGTGCTGATGTGACTTTTATATCTATACCACTTTGAGTTTTAAAATTAATTAATTTATCTGAATATCCTCTATATAAATAAGATATTTCATTCTTAACAAATTCACCATTATCATTAACTGAATTGACGAATAGATTTTTAATTGGCACAGATACTTCACCTACTTTATCAGTAGGTATATTATCTTCAATTAGTTTACCAATTTCAATTAAATTATCATTTACTAGTATAGGTGTTTTATATTCCATGCATTTTCCTACACCAGGAGTTCCTAATAAAATTATACCTAATTTTTTACTTGTATTTATTTCTTTAATAGGATCGTTTTTGGAGTGCTCATTGATAGAAAATTCAGAAAAGTCATTAATATATTTCATAATTCTATATATTATTTTTTTAATCCAAGAATATGTATTATCTTTGTCAAAAAATAAACGATATGACAACATTCAATGATTATAACAGAGAGACACTTATTAACGTTATTGACAAAATTTCTATAGAGAAAGTTAATGAACAAGTTTTGACAAAATATAATGGCAAACTTATTAAAGTTGCTAACGTATCTAACCGCTACGAAGTTTTTGATATAGCAAAGTATCTTAAAGATAAAATTGAATTGATTGAAACTAACTTTGATATCGAAAGATATAAATTAGAAATTGTTGGAGGTAGACAGTTTTTGAAACTAGTATCAGATAAAATTGTTATTGGTGGTGTTTCGTTCTACAAATCATTTTACATTCTTAACTCGTCTGATAAATCAAGAAGACTAAGCTTCAACGTTGGTTTATACTCAGAAGAGTCTGACTTTCACATTATTGGTGTGAGTAACATTGGTATGGTTAGAAAACACTTAACTGGTGTTACTAAGTCTGCTGATGAAGCCACTGAGAATATAAATGATGAGACATTTAATGAGCAAATTGATATGTTAAATTCAATTGTTGGACATAAAGTTGCTTTCTCAAAACTAAGAGAAATCATTATTGGTGATGCTCCATTCTTGGACGTCCCTAAAATTAATCACAAAAAATTCGATGCTTTTAAGAACTCTATTAGACATTATTCTAACTTAGACTTCACTACCAAGCAAAGAGAATTATTATTCACTGAATCATCTAAAATTCAAGAAATTGAAAAAGTTGATGATTTTTACCTAGATGCTTTTTGGGTTTTGAGAGAATATCTTAAAATCTTTAAAAGACAAGACTCGCATGTCATTAAAGTTGAGACTCAACGAATTATGAAAATAACACAATGTTCAGTTAGAAATTCTTTACTTGAATCATTGGGAATCTAAAAATAATAACTATCTTTGTAAAACAAAAACGAAACAAAAATTATGGCATACGAGAGAATAACATTAGACATTTTAATATCAGAAGAATTAAGAGATTTGTTAACACAAATTGAGGGCGATTCGGAAGTAGCAAAATTACTTTTGAAGAAAAGACATAGAAAAGAGGATCTAGTTGATTCTCCTGTGAATTTTATCTCTTTGTCAAGTGATGATAAAGGTAAGATTTCATACCTTACCAATGATAGAATCGCTAAGTTAGATGTTGATTCTTATTGGACTTCACCAAGCAGATATAAATCTAAAGCCGGTGTGTTTATATCAAAATTGTTTAAGAATGTATCTGCTAAGGAAGTGGAAAAATTCGCTAATCTTTACAAAGCTATCTCAAATAGACCTAACTTTAGATTTGAATTAGTATCTGGTGATAAAATTAAAGAATACTATCACGTTGATTCATATGCATCAGAGGAAAGAGGATCTTTGGGTGCATCTTGTATGAAGCATGATAGTTGTCAAGACTATTTTGATGTATATACTGAAAATGAAGAAGTTTCTATGCTTGCTATGTTTGATGAGAATGATTATTTGATTGGACGTGCTTTGTTATGGGATTTTGATGGACATAAGATTATGGATAGAATCTATGCAAAAAATGATGAAGAGCTTTCTTTTTACTTCAAAAAATGGGCAACCGAAAACAATTACTTATACAAAACTGAACAGAACTGGTATAATACATTATTCTTCGAGAACCTTAATGTTAAACAACAAGAGTTGAAATTAGAGTTGAAATTAAAAAGTGTACCAAACTCGTTCCCTTACTTAGATACATTTAAGTTTATTGATATGGTGAATGGTATTATTTCAAACTATATCACAAGCACCAGTTCTCATGTATTAACAAC
>JACCEB010605259.1_pt1 | contig 33147 bp, 23 predicted proteins | sample 7454761 | NCBI WGS metagenome assembly JACCEB01 (sample SAMN15323454, study PRJNA562643) | freshwater metagenome | isolation source: river surface water | place: USA:Blue River Watershed | collected 2017-08-18
CTGCTTTTCAACATTGCCTATGCGTCAATGAGTTTTCCGTTTGGGTTGCTTTCAGACCGGCTCAAGCCGCAGCAGGTTTATGCCCTTGGCTTGCTGTGTTTCTCGATTGCTTATGTGGGCTTTGCCATAACCCAGGATCAAACCATCTCGGCACTGCTCGTGATTGTGTACGGTGGGTTTGCCGCGGCTAATGACGTGGTCGGCAAGTCTTGGGTGTCACGGCTGGCCAAGGATAACCAACAGCTGTTGGTTCAATCCAGGTTGCAGGGTTTGAGCGGGCTAGGGCTATTGGTTGCTGGAATTTGGGCTGGCCTAGCCTGGAATGCTGGCGAGGGAATGGGCACCGTTCCGCTGCTGATTTCGGGCGCTGTTGGCCTAGTTGCAGCCGTTGTGGTTTTGCGCACCAAACTTGGTAACCCAGAGCCACAAGTGGGCAACTAGCTAAGTTCTAGCCAAACCGTTTGATCGGCAACCAGTGCGTGCCCATCTGACATGCCGTGAAGGCTTGAGGCAATAATGCGGCCCGCAGGTAGCGTGATTGGCTCGTGCCCAAAGTTGTGAACCACCAGAATGTTGCCATTGCGATAACCAAGTGAGGTCTCGCCAACATACTGGGGCGCCCAGTCAAATGAGCCTTCGCCCAGGCTCAATCGCTTTCTGGTGGCAAGCGCGTGCTTATAGAGCTCGAGAGTTGAACCAGGAACCCCGTCTTGACGGTCTCGGGCGTACTCGGCATAAACATCTGGCTGAGGCAACCATGATTTTCCGGTGGTGTTAAAGCCATTTGCTGCACCGGCACCTGACTCCCACGGCAATGGCACTCGGCAACCGTCGCGGCCAACGCGGGTTCCGCCGGTGCGATAAAAAGTTGGGTCTTGTCTAAACTCGTCGGCCAGAGTGGTGTGTTCAGGCAGACCAAGTTCTTCACCCTGGTAGAGATAGGTTGAGCCCGGCAGGCCCAGCACAAAAAGGGTTGCTGCTCTAGCTCTTCTCAGGCCCAGCTCGCGGTCTGGCTGAGGGTCATTTGGTCCAATACCGTCTGAGGCGGTCGGCCGGCCGGTGAGCCCGCCCATTCTAGAAGCGTGACGAATGATGTCGTGGTTCGACAGCACCCAGGTGCTCGGTGCCCCAACGCCATCAAAGGCTTCAAAAGACTCATTGATTGAGTTGAACAGAATTTCAGGCTTCCACTCGCTGTCCAGGAATCTGAAATTGAAGGTTTGGTGGAATTCGTCTGGCCGAACCCAAAGTGCCATAAATGAAAGCGGCAAAACATAGGCCTCGCCACACATGGCTCGCTGGCCCTCGTAGCTGTCAAGAATCTTGCGCCACTTGCGGAAAATCGGGTGCACTGAATCTTGGAACCACATTGGCGGTGAAGCTTCACCCTCGATGAAACCAGCTCCGGCGCGCTCAACATCGGGGTGGTCTGGCAATCCGGCAGCTTTACCCATGGCGTGAGGCTGGTCCACTCTGAAACCGTCTACGCCGCGGTCAAGCCAGAACTTCAGAATCGCTTCAAAAGCTTCTTCTACCTTTGGGTTCTCCCAGTTGAGGTCTGGCTGACTTGAGTCAAACAGGTGGCAGTACCACTGGCCGGGCGTGCCATCTGGGTTGGTAGTTCTGGTCCAGGCAGGGCCACCAAACATCGATTGCCAGTTGTTCGGCGGCAAATCTCCGGTTGCCCCGCGGCCATCTTTGAAGTGGTAGAAAGCCCGCTCGGCAGAGCCCTCGTCTCCGGCGAGCGCAGCTTGAAACCAGCGGTGCTGATCGCTGGTGTGGTTGGGTACCAGGTCAACCAAGACGCGCAGGCCAAGCTCGTGGGCTCGCTCAACCATTTGGTCAAAGTCGGCAAGTGTGCCAAATAGGGGGTCTACATCGCAGTAGTCACTGACGTCATAACCGGCGTCTTTTTGCGGCGAGCGCATAAAAGGCGATAACCAAACAGCATCAATACCCAGCGATGCCAAGGCGTCGAGCCTTGAGGTAATGCCGGGTAGGTCACCCATGCCGTCACCATTTGAGTCGGCGAACGAACGCGGGTAGACCTGATAAATCACTGCCGAGCGCCACCACTCTTCGCCAAATCGCGAAAGGTGGCGGGCTCCGGTTGAAACGTCCATTGCCATGCTTAGAGCTTGATCCAAACGGTTTGGTCGTGTTCGATCTCGCGGGTTAGCTCAACATCGTGCTGCGTGCTGACCAATAGTTCACCGGCTGGCAGAACCACAGCATCAGGGCCAAAGTTGCAAATTACTAAAACGCCGTTGTTGATGTAAGCCAGGGTGTTCTTATCCTGGTACTCCTCGGCCCAGCGGAACTCGCCCGCGCCCAGCCCAAATGCTTTGCGCTCTTTCAGTAGGCGCTTATAAAGCTCAAGGGTTGAGCCCGGAACACCGGTCTGCAGGTTGCGAGCAAACACGCGGTAGTTGGCAGGCTGTGGCAACCAAGATTCGCCCGTGGTGTTGAAGCCGTTCGATGCAGTGGCGTCTGCCTCCCATGGCAATGGCACTCGGCAGCCGTCGCGGCCTACGCGCTCGCCGTTGGTGCGGGCATAGGTTGGGTCTTGGCGGTACTTGCCCTCTAGCTGCCAGGCCTCAGGTAGGCCAAGTTCTTCACCTTGGTAAAGGTATGAAGAGCCAGGTAGGCCAAGCATGAATGCGGTGGCTGCGCGGGCACGGCGAAGACCTAGTGCCTCATCTGGCATTGGGTCGGTTGGGTGAATGCCGTCGCCAGGGCGAGGGGTGTTTTCTGGGGCAATACCCAGGCGGGTGGCGTGACGAATGCCGTCGTGATTTGAAAGCACCCAGGTGCTCGATGCGCCAACCTTGCCGTATTCAACGATTGAATCGGTGATGATCTTCTTGAGTGCAGCTGGTTCGTAAGCACAGTGCATGTAGTCAAAGTTGAATGACTGGTGGTACTCATCTGGGCGAACCCACATGGCTAGCCGCGGCAACGGGCTCATTGATGCCTCGGCACAGAATGCACGGTCATCAAACTCGTCCAGCACTCGGCGGAATCGGCGAATGGCATCGTGAACGCCAGACTGACCCCAGTAAGGCACGGCCTCTTCGGCCTCGGCCATAGTCATGCCTTCAATTGAGCGCTCGCGCAGGTTCTCGTCATAAATGGTTGCGTCTGGCAGTCCGGCACGCTTCACCATTCCGTGGGCTACGTCTACGCGGAATCCGTCCACGCCCTTGCGAAGCCAAAAGCGCAGCACCTCATCGAACTCGTCAGCAACCTTTGGGTTCTCCCAGTTCAGGTCTGGCTGGCTTGAGTCAAACATGTGCAGGTACCACTGGCCAGGGGTTCCGTCAGCGGTGGTTACTCGGCTCCAGGCTGGGCCGCCAAAAATTGATTGCCAGTTGTTTGGTGGCAACTCGCCGTTCTCACCCTTGCCTTCGCGGAACATGTACATATCGCGTTCAGCTGAGCCCGGTGCTGCGGCAAGTGCTGCCTGAAACCAAGCGTGCTGATCGCTGGTGTGGTTAGGCACAATGTCAACGATGATGCGAATGCCCAAAGACTTGGCCTTGGCCAAAAGCTCTTCAAGGTCTTCGTTGGTGCCAAACAATGGGTCAATCTGCTTGTAGTCACTGATGTCGTAACCGGCATCTTTTTGCGGGCTCTTAAAGAACGGGCTGAACCAAATTGCATCGATGCCAAGGTCGGCCAAAGACTCAAGTCTTGAGGTCACTCCCGGCAGGTCACCAATGCCGTCGCCGTTGCCATCGGCAAAGCTGCGTGGGTAGATCTGGTAGATGACGGCAGTGCGCCACCATTCGGCATTCGGGCGGGCTGCGGCAATGATTTCGTGATTAGGCATAGATACAAACTTAAGACCTTTTTATGAACGGTTTGCGAGCCGAGAGCAAAAAGTGATAAAGTCTTTTGGTGTCTGGCGCCAGTCGCCAAGTACAACGCCCCGATAGCTCAGTGGTAGAGCACTTCCATGGTAAGGAAGGGGTCGCCAGTTCAATCCTGGCTCGGGGCTCGAAACAATCAACAACCCGTTACCGCAAGGTAATACCCGGCTGGGTAGCTCAGGTGGTTAGAGCACACGACTCATAATCGTGGGGTCGCGGGTTCGAGTCCCGCCCCAGCTACAAAAGCTTTCAACAATTGACTTCACCCCTAGAGTTTCTAGGGGTTTTGTTCTATCTGGTTCGTAGACTAGAGCCGTGGTAAATCCAAATGTGCAGGGCAAGAAGTATCCGGTAACCAACCCATACCTGGTTGGCCGCGAGAAAATCCGCGAGTTCGCCCACGCGGTCAAATCAACCAACGCAATGAACCTTGACGTCTTTGCTGCGCAAGCTGCCGGCTACTCAGACGTCATTGCGCCACCAACTTTTGCTGTGGTTATTCAAGAGCGTTCGCTGGCCGCTGTGCTTGCCGACCCAGAAGCGGATATTGATTTCAGCCGTGTAGTTCACGGTGATCAGCGCTTCATTCACGCCCGCCCAATTGTTGCCGGCGACGAACTCACTAGCCAGCTTGAGGTGGCCAGCGTCAAGTCGCTAGGCGCCCACTCCATGGTGACTTTTGAGACCAAGATTTTTGACATCGATAACGCTTTGGTCTGCACCGCGATCTCGACCCTAGTAGTCAGAGGAGACGAGTAAATGACCCACATTAACCTTGCGGCCCTTGAAATTGGCCAGGTAATTGGAACCACCGAGTTTTTGCTAACCCGTGATTCATTGGTGCGCTACGCGGGTGCCTCTGGCGACTTCAACTCAATTCACTACCGCGATGACGTTGCCGCAGCGGTTGGCCTTCCGGGTGTTCTGGCTCATGGAATGCTGACCATGGGTGCCGCTGTGCAGGTGGCCGTCGATTGGGTCGGTGACGCTGGCAAGATTGCTGACTACCAGGTTCGCTTCACCAAGCCAGTTGTGGTTGACCCAGTTGATGGTGCTGTGCTTGTCGTAACCGGCAAGGTTGGTGCCATCGATGCTGAAAACCGCCTGGTTCGAATTGATCTAGCCGCAGTATTCAACGAGACCACTGTGCTTGGAAAAGCTCAGGCGCAGGTGCGCGTTTAATGGCCCCACAGGCGCTGAGCGAGCTCACAACCATTCGGGTTGGCGGTGTGCCCGCCGAGATTTATGAGGCGAAAACCCGCGACGATCTGGTAGAACACACCCTGGGTGTTTGGCGCTCGGGCGATGACTGGCTGCTGCTTGGCGGCGGCTCGAACATGGTTGTGGCCGATGATGTCGAGAATCTGCGAGTCATCAAGGTTGCCAACCTAGGCATTGAGCCGGTGCGCACCCGCGAAGATGGCCGCACAGTTGTGCGAGTGCAAGCCGGTGAAAACTGGGATTCATTTGTTGCTCACACCATTGCTCAGGGACTTGCCGGAATCGAAGCTATGTCTGGTATTCCTGGAACCGTTGGTGCTGCCCCGGTGCAGAACATTGGTGCCTATGGTCAAGAACTAAGTGACTGCCTGGTGCGGCTTGAGTTTCTGGATTACGAAACCCACGAGTTGGCAATTCTGGAGGCCAAAGACCTAAAGTTTGGCTACCGCGATAGTGCCATTAAGCGTGGCCGCCCAGGCGTGATCACCTGGGTTGAGTTGGAATTACAAGATCTTGGTGGGCTAAGCCGGCCGCTCTATTCAACTCAAATTGCTGCCGACCTCGGTGCCGAAATGGGCGAGCAAGTTCCGCTCATGGAGGTTCGCAATAGCGTGCTTAAGCTGCGGGCTAGCAAGGGCATGGTGCTCAACGATGCTGACCCTGATTCGGTGAGCTGTGGTTCATTCTTTACCAACCCAATGGTCAGCGATACCTTTGCTCGCACCTTGCCGGAGTCAGCTCCGCGTTATGAAAACGAGGACGATGACGGCCTGACCGTTAAATTGTCGGCAGCTTGGTTGATTGAAAATGCTGGCATTCCAAAGGGCTTCAAAATTGCTGGCTCAAAAGCGGCAATTTCTTCAAAGCACACGCTTGGAATCGTAAACACTGGCGGGGCAACCGCAACAGAAATTTTGCAGTTGGCGCAGTTTGTTCAGACCCAGGTCTCAAACAAATTTGGTATCAACCTGGTGCCAGAGCCAAACCTAATTGGTTTTAGCTAAACAACTTCTGTAGTCGCTGAATACCCTCTAGTAGCGGGGCATCGCCCAGCGCGTAAGACATTCTCACGTAACCTGATGGGCCAAAAGCCTCACCTGGCACTAGGGCAACCTCGGCTGCGTCAAGGATGTAGTCACACAACTCAAGCGAGGTGTTGATCTGCTTGCCGCCCCATTCGCGGCCCAGCAGACCGGTCACGTCTGAGTAAACATAGAACGCACCCTGTGGGGTTGGTGCTACCCAGTTTGAAATCTTGTTTAGCTCGGCAACTGCCACCTTGCGGCGGCGGTCGAATGCCTCACGCATAGCCAAGACCTCGTCTTGAGGGCCAGTTAGCGCGGCCAATGCAGCCTTCTGTGAAATGTTTGACACGTTTGAAGACAAGTGTGACTGCAGGTTTCCGGCAGCCTTCATGGCATCTAGTGGGCCGGCCATCCAACCCAAACGCCAACCGGTCATTGCATAAGTCTTGGCAACACCGTTCACCAAAATGGTGCGGTCAATCAGTTCCGGAACAGCCTCGGTAATCGAAACAGCCTTAACGCCGTCATAGGTCAGGTTCTGGTAGATCTCGTCGGTGATAACCCACATGCCGTTTTCAAATGCCCACTGACCAATGGCCTCAGTCTCTTCGCGAGTGTAGACAGAGCCGGTTGGGTTTGACGGTGAAACAAAAAGCAGCACCTTTGAGCGCGGGGTGCGGGCAGCCTCAAGCTGAGCAACGGTGACCTTGTAGTTTTGGTCAGCGCCAGCAAACACCTCAACCGGAACACCGCCGGCAAGGCGAATAGCCTCTGGGTAGGTGGTCCAGAACGGGGTAGGCATTAGCACTTCGTCGCCTGGATCAAGCAGAGTGGCAAATGCCTGATACACGGCTTGCTTGCCACCGTTGGTGACTACCACCTGGGCTGCAGAAATCTCGGTGCCCGAATCGATGCGGGTTTTGTGGGCAATGGCTTCGCGAAGATCTGGCAGACCAATAGCTGGTGTGTAGCGGTGGTTCTTTGGGTCACGAACCGCAATCGCGGCCGCCTCAACAATGTGAGCCGGGGTAGCAAAGTCAGGTTCACCAGCGGCGTATGAAATTACTGGGCGCCCAGCAGCCTGCAGAGATTTAGCCTTTGCATCAACCTTTAGAGTCGCTGATTCAGCGATAGATCCGATGCGCTTTGAGATTCTTGGGAAGTCATTCACGCTGTAAAGCCTACTAAAGTCACAAAACGGGCTTTGCATTAACTGGGACCAAGGTCTAAACTCGTTAGAGGTAGTTTGACAACTTCTGAAGCCTAATCTGGCAAATTAATCATTTCTTAGATTCCAATCTAGAAGTGTGACTTTTTGGCTGGGCCTCAAGGTTTAGAACTAGCCCGTAAAGGGTGGTGGCTCAATTGGTAGAGCATCGGTCTCCAAAACCGAGGGTTGCAGGTTCGAGTCCTGTCCGCCCTGCTAGTAGCAGTTAATCGAAACTTTGGTTTCACGAAGAAGGAATGTCTCATGGCAGAAGAGCTAGAACAGGTCTCAGAAGACCTAGTTGAGCGCGCAAAGGCTGATAAGGCCTCAAAGCGCAATATCTTTGGTCGCACTGTTCTGTTCTTCAAGCAGGTTGTCGGTGAACTAAAGAAGGTCACCAAGCCAACCTTCGCTGAACTTCGTAACTACACCGGAGTCGTGCTGGCTTTCGTAGTCGTCGTAATGGCAATCATTTCGCTGTTGGACTGGCTTTTCTACCAGGGTGTTGTTTTTGTCTTCACCCCAACCGCTTAAGTAAGTAAGGACACACCAGATTGAGTGAATCAGAACGCACCGAACTAGAGGCTCTTGCCGAGGTTCAGGACGTTGCTGCTGAGCAGATTATTGCTGAAGCAGATGCCGACCTTGCCGACTTGGCGCAAGATGCAGCTGCAGAACTAGAGCAAGACCTAGAGCTAGAAGAGGCAATTGCCGAGGTTCAGGCTGAGGCTGCCGTCATCTCAGACATGGAAGAAGAGGGTTCTCCAGTAGACCCTTACGCAGAATTCCGCGCAGAGCTTCGCCGCCAGCCAGGCAAGTGGTACGTAATCCACTCATACGCCGGCTACGAGAAGCGCGTAAAGCAGAACATCGAGAACCGCATGTTGGCTCTTGAGGGTGGCGACGACATTTACCAGATCGAAGTTCCAATGGAAGACTCGATCGAAATCAAGAACGGTCAGCGCAAGCTGGTCACCAAGGTTCGTATTCCTGGTTACGTGCTCATTCGCATGGATATGAACGAAGAGTCATGGTCTCTGGTTCGCCACACTCCAGCTGTTACCGGCTTTGTTGGCAACTCACAGAACCCAACTCCACTTCGCCCAGACGAGGCCTTCAACATGTTGAAGACCCTTTACATTCTTCCTGAAGAGGCAGAGGCCAAGGCAGCTGCTAAGGGTGGCGTTGCAGTTAAGGGCAAGGCCAAGGCGGTTCCAGTCAACATTGACTTCAAGGTTGGCGAGAGCATCATGATCAAGGACGGTTCATTCGCAGGTCTGCCTGGAACCATCTCAGAGATCAAGCCAGAGAGCGGCAAGCTAATTGTTCTGGTTTCACTATTCGAGCGTGAGACCCCGGTTGAACTTGGCTTCGAGCAAGTTGGCGCGCTGGCCTAAGCCAGTCAAGAGTTTTAAACAGTTTCCAAACCAATAAAAAAGGAAAATCAAAATGGCACCGAAGAAAAAGATCACCGGCATGATCAAGCTTCAGATCAACGCAGGCGCTGCTAACCCAGCTCCTCCGATTGGTCCAGCACTTGGCCAGCACGGTGTGAACATTATGGAATTCTGCACCGCGTACAACAACGCAACTGCAGACCAGAAGGGCAACGTAATCCCGGTTGAAATCACCGTTTACGAAGACCGTTCATTCACTTTCGTTCTAAAGACCCCACCAGCAGCTGAGCTAATCAAGAAGGCAGCTGGCGTAGCAAAGGGTTCAGCAACTCCACACACCGTGAAGGTTGCAACCTTGTCTAAAGACGCTCTTTACAAGATTGCAGAGCAGAAGATGGCTGACCTAAACGCCAACGATGTTGACGCAGCTGCAAAGATCATCGCTGGTACCGCCCGCTCAATGGGAATCACCACCGAAGCTTAAGTACCACCCTGCCCATCCGGGCACCGCTCGCAAGAGCAAAAGAGAAGTCGTGGGAGTATCGCGCGCGATACGTTGACCACAACTGTGACCAAAGAAAAGGAATAACAGAATGGCAAAGCGCTCAAAGGCATATGTAGCCGCAGCAGCTCTAATCGAAGAGGGCAAGCTTTACACTCCAGCCGAGGCAGTAACTCTAATCCGTGAGACTGGCTCAAAGAAGTTCGACTCAACCGTAGAGGTTGCTTTGAAGCTTGGTGTAGACCCTCGCAAGGCCGACCAGATGATTCGTGGAACCGTTTCGCTTCCACACGGAACTGGTAAGACCGCCCGCGTTATCGTGTTTGCAACTGGTGCCGCAGCTGATGCTGCAGTTGCAGCCGGCGCTGACGAGGTTGGTGGCGACGAGCTAATCGAGAAGGTAGCCGCCGGCTGGACCGACTTTGACTCAGCAGTTTCAACCCCAGAACTTATGGGTAAGGTTGGCCGCTTGGGTAAGGTTCTTGGTCCTCGTAACCTTATGCCAAACCCAAAGACCGGTACCGTTACTCCAGACGTAGCCAAGGCTGTAGCTGACATCAAGGGTGGTCGTATCGACTTCCGTGTTGACAAGCAGGCTAACCTACACTTCGTAATTGGTAAGGCATCATTCACCAAAGAGCAGCTTGGCGAGAACCTAGCTGCAGCTCTTGAAGAAGTTCTTCGTTTGAAGCCTTCATCTTCAAAGGGTCGCTACCTAGTCAAGGCAGCTCTTTCAACCACTTTCGGTCCTGGCATCTTGCTAGACACCAACGTAACCAAGGTTGAGTTCTAAGCCCAAGGTTTAGCTCACTCGGATACAAACTTCCGATGAAGGGATCAGGTCTTTGACCTGGTCCCTTTGTCATCGGTGTTCAAAAACTTTTTCACCAAAATTAACCATCATTCATTAGGCTGTTAGCCGACTACCGAAAGGCGGGATATTGCCTCAGCACGCGTTTGGCGCAGCCACACTCCTCGACACGAAAGACCCAATGGGCTTGCGCTCTAGCGCACCCCTACTAGATGCCTGGATTCGAGATATGGAGACCGATCGGTCACCGTTCCAGATTCCCGGTCACAAGGGCCGCACCGATTTAACCGGTGCCATCGTCGACGGCGACATTCCCGTTCTTCCTGGCAATCACCCGCACCGCATTTCACCGTCACTCATTCTTGAGGCTGAGGCCTTGGCTGCCCAGCTCTGGGGTGCCTCACTCTGCCGCTTTGGCGTAAACGGCTCATCGGGCTCAAACCACGCTGCGGTAATGGCAGTTGCCAGCCCGGGCGACAAAGTTATTGTTTCTAGAACCCTGCACAAGTCAGTGTTGGTTGGGTTGGTCTATGCCGGCGTGATTCCGGTTTGGATTCGCCCAGAGATTAACCCTGCTACTGGATTGCCTGAGTATCTGCCGTCATCGCGTTTGGCCGAGACTTTGGCCAAGCACCCAGATGCCAAGGCGGTTTTGATCGGTGAGCCTTCATACGTTGGCACCATGTCAAACATTCCGCGGCTTTCAAAGGTGTGCCACGACCACGGTATTCCACTGGTTGTCGATGCTGCCTGGGCGGCTCACTACGGCTTTCACCCAGAACTACCGAACCACCCACTGGCAGAGGGTGCAGACATTGTGGTTACCTCGGCACACAAGACTTTGCCGTCTTACTCGCAAGCGTCTTTTGTGCTGGTTCGCGACGAATACGTTGACCTGGCCCGTTTCAACAAAATGTTTGATTCAACTCAAACTACCTCTATGTCTGGCAGAATTTTGGCATCAATCGATGCCGCGCGTGCCCTGCTTGAGCGCCACGGTGAAGAGCTGATTGGCCCGGTTATTGAGGCCACCGAACGCGGCCGTGCAACCCTAACCGCTGCCGGAATTGACGTTATTGATGGCGAGTACATTGACCCGCTAAAGCTGGTCATCATGCTCTCGGGCTGTGGTGCTGACGGCAACTTGGTTGAAGCAGATCTACTGGCTGCCAACATCGATGTTGAAATGGCAAACCGCGACATCATCATTCCGATGATCACTTTTGCTGACACCCCAGACCGTATTAATGACCTGATTAAGCGAATTATTGAGTCGGTGAATCGTCACCGCGGTGAGGTGCGCCCGATCGAAATTTTGCCTGCGTTCTCGATTGAGCCAGAAGTTGTGGTTACCCCACGCGAGGCGTTCTTCTCTAATTACGAAGTCGTGGATTCAAAAGACGCAGTTGGCCGTGTCTCGGCGGAGATGATTTGCCCTTACCCACCGGGTGTGCCAGTGCTCTCACCGGGTGAGCGCATCACCGAGGCGGCCTTGTCTGCTTTGTTTGAAGCCAGAGACATGGGTGTGCGCATTGCATTTGTTGCCGACCCAACCCTCCAGACTCTAAAGGTCTTGCCTCAGTGAACAACTGGAAGAAGCAAGTAGCCATATTCCTTACCGGCCAGTCGGTATCGATGTTTGGTTCGTTCTTGGTGCAGTACGCCATTATGTGGCACCTAACCCTGAGCACCAAGTCAGGCTTGGTGCTTGCTCTTGCCGCAGTCTTTGGCTTCTTGCCGCAGGCAATTGTCTCGGTATTTGCTGGTGTTTGGGCCGACCGAGTGAACCGCCGCAAAATGATCATCATTGCCGATTCGAGCATTGCAGTGTCTACGTTGGTTTTGGCGCTGATCATGCTTTCGGGTTACAGCGAACTTTGGTTGATTTATTTGGTCATGGCAATTCGCTCGGTTGGCGCCGGTGTGCAAATGCCTGCCGTTTCTGCATTGATTCCGCAGATTGTTCCGGCTGATCAGCTAATGCGCATCAACGGCATTAACAGCACGCTTCAATCGGTGATTGGTCTTTTGGCACCGATGGTTGCCGCTGCGGTTTACGCCACCATGTCGATTGTTCCAATCTTCTTTATTGACGTGGTCACTGCGATTATCGGCGTGAGCATGTTGATTCTGGTGGCGGTGCCAACGCTCGAGCGGGCCGAATCTCTCGATAAGCCGTCGTATTTTGCCGACCTCAAAGATGGTTTGAATTACATATTTACCCACGATTTGGTGCGCTGGGTCATGGGTATTTTTGCTGTGGTTTTCTTGCTTACCGTTGCCCCATCAAACCTCTCGCCGCTGTTTATTGCCAGAAACTTTGGCACCGAGGTCTGGAAGCTGGCCGTCGGTGAGATTGCCTTCAGCGTGGGTATGGCTCTTGGTGGAGCACTGCTTGCCGTATTTGCCAATAAGCTAAACCGCATTTTCATGATCCTTGGCACATCGGTGTTCTTTGGTGCACTCGCGGTAGCCATGGGCTTTACGACCAACCTATATGTTTTCTACGTATTGTTTTTTGTGATTGGCCTGGCCGTACCGTCTTTCTTTACCTCAGCAATGACTCTGCTTCAAGAAACGGTTGAGCCAGAGCGCCAGGGGCGAGTTTTTGGCTTTGTTGGCATTGTGATCTCGGTGGCTATGCCGCTTGGAATGTCGGTGCTCGGGCCACTGGCCGATGTGGTGGCAGTGGAGAACTTGATGGTGATTACCGGTGTTGCAATGATGGTAGTTGCTGCCGGAGCCGTTGCGCTGCCAGCAGGGCGCCGGGCGATTGCCGCGGCCCAGAAACACAGTAGTGACGCAGCGGTTGAGCCAGAAAACGTCAAGTCAGAATAAACTTCTAGTTATTATGAACGACTTGAGCTATACAGCCGCCCACGTGAGGACCACCGACCCTCACGACTACGACCACAGCCACCCAGACATCGCAGGTGGTTGGTTGCGTGCCGCTGTCTTTGGTGCCATGGATGGCCTAGTCTCGAACATCGCTCTCATTGCCGGAATCGGCGCTGCTGGTGCTTCGGCTCCTGTCATTGTGGTTACCGGAGCTGCCGGCCTAGTTGCGGGTGCATTCTCGATGGCTCTTGGTGAATATGCCTCGGTTAAGACTTCAAATGAGCAAGTGCACTCTGAGTTGGCAGTTGAGATTGAAGCGCATAAGCGCAACCCAGAGGGTGAGGTGCACGAGTTGGCCCGCCACTTTAGCGACATGGGCATGACTGAAAAAACTGCCGCAATAGCTGCGGCAGAAGTTCATGAAAACGCCGATGTAGCCGCACGCGTGCACATAACTCAAGAGCTTGGCGTTGACCCACACTCAAACCCTTCGCCTTGGATTGCCGCTTTCTCGTCATTCGGCATGTTTGGTCTCGGCGCTGCCGTTCCACTGGTCCCATACATTCTTGGTTTTGACTCTTTGATTGCCGGCCTGGCAACCGGTGGTGTTGGTCTATTAATTGCCGGTGGCATTGCTGCTAAGTTCACCCGCAAGTCATGGATCACCAGTGCACTGCGACAACTAATGTTCGGCAGCATTGCCGTTGGAGCTACCTACCTTGTGGGTATGTTGCTAAACGTTAGCGAATTCTAAAAGCCCCGCCAACCGGCTTACACACTTAACATCTTCAACACTGTTGAACCTCGTGCGGAGCAGGGTTGGCGAGTAAACCAGATAACTATTGGTCTTAGCTCTTGAGAGAGCCACATTGAGGCGGTTTCGGTCCAGCAAGAATTCCAACCCGCGCGGGGCATCCTCGGCGCTTGATGCCGCCAGGCTAACAATTACGGCCATGGCCTCGCGACCCTGAAATTTGTCTACGGTGCCCACCTCAACTTGGGTCAAGCCGGCCGCATCTAGGGCGTGCCGAATAGCGTCAACTTGAGCGTTATAAGGCGCCACAATCAAGACCTCAGATTGCTCAACCTTGGTAAGCAACTTTTTGCATTGGGCAAGAACCACTTCAACCTCTTGGTCTGAGTGGCTCACATTGCCAGTGTGGTTGACCGGCAGCAAGGTAAGGCCGGGCTCAAGCCCATCGATGCACTGATCAGAGGCATCAGCAAACGAGTGCAGCCGCCCTTGGTACGACAGCCACGAAACCGGGTGGTTCACCGCCGGGTGCATTCGCCGGGTGACCTCTACAAAGTAGCCCTTTTCTGCCGGCAAAATGGCGTCTTCGCCCATGTAATGGCCAAGTGCAGAGTTATCTACGCCACCGGGATGAATTGCCTGCACCACTTGAGTTAGCTGCCGAGGGTCACCGAGTAACACCATGTTGTCTGAGCCTTGCCCCACCGCGATTGCATCAACCAATGCAAACTGGGCAGCCTCATCGATGAAGATGTAGTCAAAACGCCGGGCGAGCAGCTTCTGGTTCGAGAAGGTCCAGGCCGTGCCGCCAACCACGTATCCGCCCGATTGCTTGGCCCGCCAATTGGAGATAACCCCAGCGTTCGAAGGCGTGGACCAAGGTTTTTGAGATTTGTCATCACTCTTTTTAGATTTGGCAATTTGTTCAGGTGCAACTCCGGCAGCCAGGCAGCCTTGCAGTAGGTTCTCAACTGCAGAGTGTGAGTTGGCAACTACGGCAACTCGTTTTCCGTTAGCAACCAGGTGAGCAATGGCTCTTGAGCCAAGGTAGGTTTTGCCTGACCCAGGTGGCCCCTGAATGGCCAATAGCGATTTATCTAGGCGGCCAACCGCATCGATAACCGCGGGCAGAAAGTCAGCATCTCTCACTTGCTGCAGAGGTTTGCGATCGGTAGTTCTTGGCGCCCGGCGCATAAGCAAATCGAGTACCGGGTGCCCCTGGGGCGCCTCGTTCAGCGGCGAAACCCATTCGGCAGCCAGTGCGAGTGCGTAATCGCGCACTGAGTCATTCTTGGCACCCGCCCTCACTAGGTCGTTGCTGAAGATTGCGTTGGGAGAAAACTTTAAGTTCTGCACCTTGGTGACGCGTTCAAAAACGATTTGGTCTTCATCAACCTCGAGCAAGGTGCCATAGTCTCGATCCTGCTGGTTTGAGCCAAAGTCGTACCGGACAAAAATGGTGTCGCCTGCCTTGAGGTGAATGGCTTGACCTGGCTCAAGGTGATAGCTGTATAGAGCTTTGACTCTCTGGGTTGGGTCAGTGAGTTCGTAAATTTGGTCGTCGCTTATGAGTCGGCAGCCATCAACCACCAAAGCCTTGCGGTCTTTGGCAAGGGCCTCGCGGGTGGCCTCAACTCTCAAGTGGGTGTCTCGCCAAAAGACCACCTCTTCGCGTTTGTAATAAAGCACCGAGTGCATAAGCGCTTGCCAAATGGTTGCCCGGTAGTCCGCCTCCGCTGAGACACCATAATTGAATGTTTCCAGGACCGCGGCCATGTGTTTGGTGGCGCGCTGAAGTTCCAATAGCTCGGCCTCGGCCTTTGATCCCGCGCCATCTTGGCTCTCTTCAGCAGCGCGTTCAGATTTTTTTCTATCAATTGCCGATCGATGCTCGCGGTACTTTGTTCCAGCCTGAGGCATGGCCGCCAGCCAGTCATAAAGGGCCATCGTAGAGACGCAATCATCCTGGTTGTAATCGGCGATGTTTTGAAGCAGCTGCTGGGCATCGGGAGATCCCTCAGTAATAGCTCGGCGATAGCTGTCGTACTCTTCAATACTTGAGGCAGCGTCCTCTACCTGACCATCGCGGCCAAAGCCATACAACGGCTCAAGCTTTTTAATCGAGTAGCTCGGCTGGCTCACCATAATTGAGTTTCTGACCACCTTATAAAGGTCAATCAGTTTGCCTTCAGTGATTAGCCAATCAACCTGGGCCTCCATAATTCCATGGCGGCTAGCAAGGCGGTTGAGCGCCGACACCTCATAGGGTGCGTAGTGATAGATGTGGGCGCTAGGGTCGGCCTGCAGTTTGGCGTAGGCAAACTCAACGAAACCGGCAAAAGCTTGAGCCTCTTGATTGCGGTCATGAGCAAACCAAGAGTGAAAGACCCGGTCGCGGGTGACGGCACCGAACAGATACTCGAGCCCACCTTTTTCTTCGAAGTATGGAAAACCCTCCATATCAAAGAAGATGTCATTTGCTGAGGCTGGCGGCAGCACCGCAATCTCTGGGTCAGCAAGCACAATGTGACGGTGTTGACCGGTTTCGTTGTAGCCGGTCTGAAGGCTGGCCTGCTGGCGCAGTTTTTCAAAAGTTTGCGGCACAAAATCGGCTGGGCGCTGAGCATCGGTGGCTTCGGCCAGCTGGGTCATGGTGGCAATGCCGCTAGCCTTCAACTTTTCAATCTGGCTCTTATTGATGCCGGCAACCTGCACCAGGTGATCCACGTCTTTGCGGTTCTTTTTGCAAAGGTCTGGGTATTCACAAATCTTGCAGTTGCTCTCTGATTCGCAGTGCAGGGCAAGGTTGGCAAGCTCAAATTTTTGCGTTTGACCAGCTGCCACAAGAGCATAGGTGTCTTCAAGAATCTGCCGCGCGCGCCGCATGGCCGGCACCATTTCAGACTCTTCAAAAAGCTCTACAGTTCGGCTACCGAGCACCAAGCCGTGCAAGCCGCCCTGGGCCTTAAGCTCAAGCGCACCTAGGGCATCAACGTAAATAGCCAACTGCAATAGGTAGTGCGGTTTGGCTGCGCGCGCCAGTTTGGCATCCCAGGCTAAATAACCTGATTGCCCGATTAGCTCTGGGTTCTGGTTGGCAACCAACCGGCCTTCAACAAACGAAAGTTCGTAGTCGGCACGCACCAAGAAATCGGGGCGGCCGCGAAACTCAGACAACTCAGCCCGGTGCTGAAGCTCACCCTGATAGATCACCGGCACGCCCTGTTGCATCAGCGCAACAGTCTCGGCAAATTTATCGGTGCCCTCTGGGCGCCTAAAGTGCTCGTCGCCCAAGTGGTTGCGAAGTTCAGATTCCACCTCAGCCTCAAACTTGTCGCCATAGGCCATGGCTAAGTTCTTGGTAGTAATAGCAAATGGGTCCACCAGATCGGCAACGCCAGGCAAATTGAGTGCGCGGGCCACGGCAAGGTTTACGCAGTGATCACAGGCGGCGGCTCGCATTAAATCGCGGGTATTAAATGCCCAAACGGGTCCGGCAGAATTGCTGCCATCCACTACGTACATAAATTAGAGAGTTGCCAAAACAGCATTGAGGTCAGTCAATGTTGGTGGCTCGGCTCCGGCGCGTTCGCAGGTGATAGAAGCTGCAATTCCGGCGGTGTAGACAAAGTCGCGCAGAATGTCTTCACTCAGGTTCTGCAAGCGGTCAAATGGGTCGGTGCCCAACGCGTCAACGTCAGATAGCTGGCCCAACAGGTTGGCGCAGAAGGTATCGCCAGCACCAACAGTGTCAACAACATTTATCTTGCGTGATGGCACATCAAATCGGGTGCGTGAGCCATCGGCTGCCAAACGGTAAACCGAGACACCCTCGCTGCCGCGAGTCACAAATACATGGCGGGCAGAATCGCCAATCCACTTCCAGACAATCTTGTCGATATCAGAACCTGGCTCTAGGTCGTACAGCCACTCGATGTCTTCGTCAGAGGCCTTGATCAGGTGCGAAATGTCATTGATGCGTTCTACGCGAAGGCGTTCGTGGTTGCGCTCAAAACCCAGGGCTGGGCGCATGTTGATGTCGTGGCTAATGGTCACCGACTTTTGCTTGTAGTGCTCGCGGGCCCAGTCTTCAATGACCAGGTTTCCCGGGCCCATGGCCATGCCCAAGCAGCCAAACTGAATTGCTGTGGCGCCAAGGTTGTCTAGGTCGGCGTCGGTCGGTAGCTCTGCCGGGGTCCAACCCCAGTCAGCGGTGCCATTCACATAAAACGAGTAAGAAGGAACGCCTTGCGAATCAATCGAAACTGTCACCAATGTGGTCTGCTCAGTTGCGCTGATGGCGTGGTCAAGGCCCACATTATTGGCCTCAAGCTTGGCGCGAATCAGCTGACCAAAACCGTCTTGAGACAGGCGGGCAAGAAACTGCTGCGGGGTTCCGCGACGAGCCAAAGCAATTGACACGTTAGCGTTTGCACCGCCAACAATGGCGTTAAATGCTCCCGGCTGGTAACGGTTTTCGATTAGGTCAATTAGGGCTTCGCCAATTACAAGGATCATGAAAAAAGTTTAGAGGTCTAGAGTGATTGTTATGAGAAGAATTCCTCTTGAGAACCGTGCTGTTGCACTACCGTTACTGGGCCTAGTTGTTGCCTGGGCCCTGTTCATGGCCGCTGCCTACGCTGACCTATTGAACAACTACGACTACTACGCCTACGCTCCGGTTGGTGAAGACGGTTACGTTCAGCCGGGCGAGAAATTCAAGGTCTCTGTCTACCTAAACTTTTTGGGCATCACAATTGGCTCAGTTGCCTCACTAATTGGGCAGAACTGGGCAATCAAGGCTCGCCAGGCCAAAGGTGAAGACCACAAAATGTCGCGTGCCGCTCACCGCTTCACCACACTGGCGGTGATTTTGTCACTGGCTATCGGTGCAATTTTTGCAATTAGCACCTTCTTGGCATCTTTCAACAGCTACTACGGCCAGGGTTCAGACCTGGGCATTCACTTCTTGAATGTCTACCTGCCAATTTTCTTGGCTACCGGCTTGGTGGTCACTGTTTTGCTACGCGCCTTTGTTTTTAGAGCAGACTCAATTGAAACCACCGATGAAGGCAAGCCAAAGATGTCTGAAGCCCAAAAGGCTTTGGGGCTTGGCTACGCGGTGCCTATTTTGGCTGCAGCCTTTGCCATGATTTTTGGTCTTGTGGTTTACCAGGTGACCCGCACTGACCTTCAAGTTTGGGTTTGGGTGATCATTCAAGTGATTATTGCCCTTGGCATCATTGCCGGAACCCGCTTTGCGTCAAAGGCGCGGTTGGCCCGCACCGAAGTACCAAAGCCTCGCAAGCCAATGGCGGCGGTTGGTGCTGCCAACCTTAACTTTGTACTTTCTATTGTTTTTGGCGCTGTGGTTTCGGTAATGGCTTTCACTTTTGGCCAGATGGCAATTCAAAAGTTGCAGGTATGGCCAGAGGTTCCGGCAGACTGTAAAGACCAAGAATGCTACGCCGAGCCAACAGTCACCGCACCGTCACTTGAGTGGTTGTTTGAAGACCTATTGCCGGCCAAGGTCTTGTTGATTCTTGCTGTGGTGGGTATTTACCTAACCATCACCGAGCGCAACCGCGAGAAGCAGCAGGCGTAATTGAAGTTTTTTGCATCCGCACTGCTTTTTGACAACGATGGCGTGCTGGTTGACTCGCATGCCGCAGCTATTGCCGCGTGGGCCACGTGGGCTAGCGAGTACGCACCCAATTGGAATTGGGACAGTGCTGAAAATGCTGGGGTAAGAGCCGAAGACATGGTTCGCCAGCAGGTGCCGCCTAACCTTTTTGAGGAGGCCAACAACCGAATTAATCAGCTTGAGCAAGACACTGCAGGTCAAACGGTTGCCCTAGGTGGTGCCTTTGAGCTGTTGCATTCGCTTAAGCCAGGCACGTGGACTGTTTGCACCTCAGCGAATGTAAACCTAGGCCGGGCCCGGCTCGAAGCGGCCAGGCTGCCGGTGCCGGCTGAGTTGGTCTCGGGTAACGATGTGGCTAGAGGCAAGCCCTTTCCTGACCCTTACCTTTTGGGTGCAGAACGCCTGGGCTTCAGCATTCACGACTGTGTGGTTTTTGAAGATGCAATAGCCGGGGTTGAAGCTGCCATCGAGGCAGAGGCTGGCCTAATTGTGGGTGTTTCTGAGCGCGCATTGCTGAGCGATGCCGACATAGTGGTGAAGGATCTTTCGGGAATAACCTTCGACGGCGAAACCCTTGTAATACCTGATAGCAACAGATTGAGATAGAGGAACAAATGGCTCAGGTTACTTACTACGGTGCGGACTGGTGTGTGGACTGCCGCAGGTCAAAGGCTTTGCTCAACAAGCTGGAGGTTGCCTATGAAACTAAAGATGTTTCTGAGAGCGCCGAGCTGGCTGCCGAGGCTGAAGCCGTGTCTGGCCGCAAGAACATTCCGGTGATTCTTTTTGAAGACGGAAATTTCTTGGTTGAGCCTAGCGATGCTGACCTGCAAGCTGCACTGGCTGATCGAAAACTGATTTAGTCTTAAGTTCTACTTGAGCCGGTTCATTTTGAGCCGGATAGATTTGGGGACCAGTGTTCAACAGAAATGTGATCATCGTTGAAGATGAGGCACTTCTTCGCGACCTTGTGGCCAAGTCTCTTGGTGCTGCCGGGTTCAACGTGGCGGTTGCTGCAAATGCTGCCGAAGCTAAAGCTCAGTTCAAAGATTTTGACCCAGATGCTGTTGTTCTGGACATTGAACTTGGTGCCGGCCCTAACGGTTTTGACTTTGCTCAGTGGGTGCAGTCAACCTCCCCAGAGGTGGGCATCGTTTTTTTGACCAACCTTCCTGACGCCCGTTTTGCAGGACTTGACCCACAGGGGCTGCCACGCGGAGTCTCGTATTTGCGTAAATCTCAGTTGATTGACTCCAATGAGTTGATTAGTGCACTTGAGGCTGTTCTTCACGACTCGGTAACCCCGCAAATGCGCCACGATCTAAACCCAGAGCGCCCCCTGGCTCAGCTGTCCAAGAAGCAGATTGAGGTGCTGCAGCTAATGGCAGCCGGCTACTCAAATGCACAGATCGCTGAGAAGCGCGAGACCTCTGTTCGTGCGGTTGAAGGCATTGTTTCTCGAGTCTTTGTTGCTTTGGGCCTAGACATTGATGCTGGTGGAAACGCGCGTGTTGAAGCTGCAGCCAAGTACCTCAAGGCCTCCGGAACCTCGATCAACGATTAGCCATGCCGGCTGAATTTCAAACGCCACGAATCAGCGTCAGAGAAGCCGTTTTCAACGCCTCTAGCCCGGCCGCATTGAACAACCGAAACTTGCTGCAGTTTGCCATTCCATCTTTTGCCATCGTGCTGGTCAGTAACCCAGGTCGCCTCGGCGGATCTTTTTTGGAATGGATATTCATTGCGGTCGCAGCCTATGTAGCAACAGTGGCCGTGCTCATTCTGTCTCGCGAAACTTTCTTGGCTGGCGAAAACCGCGGCTCTAAACCGTGGCTAACGACTGTCGCGCTTCTGGCTGCCGGTCTAGTGCGCGGGTTTGCAATCTGGGCTGTTGGTTCTTCTTATGGGCTGATCTCGCCAAGTGAACTGGTATTTAGGCTTTATGCCAGCCCGATCTTTGTTCTGGGTGCGGTGGCAACCCTGGCTATCTACAACGCTTCGGTCGATAGGCACAACACGGTTGTGGCTGACCTCGAGCGCGAGAAGAACCTGCTCGAGACGATGCGTTCGAGCATTCGAGAGCGCGTTGCTCAGCAGCAGGAAGAGCTGCTTCAGCGCGTGAAAGATATCTTGAACCCAGTTCTTGAGCAACTTAGGCGTGAGCTTCAGGGCTCGGATGTCTCTAAGCTCGCCCCAAAACTTCAGGCAACTATCGAGAATGTGGTTCGCCCACTGAGTCACGAGATTGGCAAGGTGACCCAAGAAACCGAGCACGCAATTGAAGGTGTCACAAAAACATTTGCCGTGCGCTCTCGCGGTCGGTTTCCAACTAAGGTCTCGGCTGGGCAAATGATCGTGCCCTCGCTAACCACTTTCGGGTCTGCGTCGGTTAGCTTGGCAGCAGCTGCAACGCTTTCAACTCGAAACCCCGCCTTGGCGGGGCTGGTCACCGTTGCCTTGTGCTGGTTGTTTACCCGCACGGCCCAACGTGCACTGAAAAATTGGTGGGTAACTCCGGTTAGCGCCGTGTTCGTGGTTACTGCAGTCATGGCAATTGGCACGGTGCTCACTGGTCTGGTGCTCGCGGCGCTCCAGCAATCGGTGCCGGTTTCAACTTTTGTGCAGTACTTCACCATGCTCTTAGGTCTTGGTGGTGTGGGCATGGCCATGCAGATTGCTCGCACCCAGCGAAACGACGCCGAGGTGCAAATGACCAAGGTGCTGGGCGAGCTCAACCTGCTCACCGCGCAACTTAGGCAAGAGCTTTGGCTGAACCGCCGCCGTATTGCCACTGTTATTCACGGGCCAATTCAATCTGCGCTGTATGCATCGGCTATTCGGCTGAGCCAAGAAGAATTCAAATCGGCAAAGTACCTAAAGGCTATTGAGGCCGACGTTCGAGGCGCGCTGCAAAAACTAGAGGTTATCGAAGAAACCGAATCATTCGATGAGGTTTTGGGGCAGATCAAGAGCATGTGGGAGGGTGTTATTGCGCTTGAATTACCACCTCTTGATGAGCCGTGGGCAAACCAGATTCGCGAAAACCAAGTGGCTGCTGCGTGCTTTACCAGCGTCATTCGCGAGGCGGTCAGCAACGCGGCCAAACACGGTAAAGCCAGCAAGGTGAGGGTTTCGGTTGAGCTGGCTGAGCCAAACCTGCTCAATGTAGAGATTGTCAACGACGGTCTGCCACTTGCTGAGGCAGCTATTCCGGGCTTTGGGTCGTCGATCCTTGATGAAGTTGCCTTGGATTGGAGCCTCACCAAAGCGCCGCAGGGCACACTTTTGAAGTTGAGCCTGCCAATCTAGGTTTTGCTCTAGCCAAAAGCCCAACCTTCAAGTAGTCTAAGAACGTTACGAATTCGTGACAGTAGTCGTTTGCAGTACATCGTTTTGAATCACGTGGCCACCTAAGTGCCACCTCTGAGATGTACCAGTCTTTTCCTCTAATTGAGAATCCGCCGTATTGCGGATGTTCTTCTCGTGTGTGGGTTTAGCGCTGTTCGACTAGCCCATCGGCCCAGACGCAGCTACTCCCTGCCAAGGCCAACACAACTGAAGAGGAATCTACAACTATGCCTGGATTTGGCAAATCACCGTCGCGCGCGCCTAAGGGCGCCAAGGGCGGAAACAACTTTAAGCCTCGTGAAGATGGCCGTGGCGGTCGCGCACCTCACCGTGCAGCAGACGGCACTGGCCCATCACGTGCACCTCGCGCTAAGGGCGCCTTCTTTGAGAATGGCCCAAAAAAGACTTATGGTGACGCACCTCGTGGCGAGCGCTCTGCTTACGGCAACGACCGTAACTCGCGCCCAGCAGCAGGCCGCACTTCACCACGCGAAATGAACGGTGGCCGCGAAGACCGCGGCCGTGACTGGACACCACGCAACGGCGAGGGCACCGGTGCACCGGCACGCAAGCCTCGTTACAACGCAGATGACCGCGCAGCCCGCGATGGCCGCCCTTCATACGGCAACGACCGCCCGTCTTACGGCAACCGCGAAGACCGTTCACCTCGCCGCGACTATGACGACCGCGGCTCACGCCCGTCTTACGGCAACCGCGATGACCGTGCTCCACGTCGTGACTTTGGTGACCGCGATTCACGCCCCTCATTTGGCAACGACCGCCCACGTTTTGGTGGTTCAGATGACCGCCGCGGTGGCGAGCGTTCATGGGGCAACCGCGATGACCGTGCTCCTCGCCGCGACTTTGGCGACCGCGCACAGCGCCCAGCCGGTGGCATGTCAAACCGCCCATGGGAAGACCGCAACGAATCACGCCGCGACTTTGCATCACGCGATGACCGTGGCCCACGCCGCAACTTCTCTGAAGACCGCAACCCAAACCGCCCAGACCGTGCCGCCCGCGATGACTCACGTGAGTCAACCTTCCGCGGTGCACGCGACTCGAACCCAAACAAGAAGGCTTTCTTCGAAGACAAGGTTCTTGAGCGTCTAGAGGCAGTTGAACAGTCAGAGGCAATTACCACCGATAGCTTCGAGGACATGGGTCTTCACCCTAAGGTTCTTATTGCTCTTGAGGGTATGGGCGCATCAACCCCGTTCCCTATCCAGGCAAGCACCATTCCGGCAGCAATCTCAGGCCGCGATGTTCTTGGCCGCGGAAAGACCGGATCTGGTAAGACCATTGCCTTCACAGTTCCATTGGTAACCAAGCTCATTGCTGCTGGTTCAGTGCCACGCAAGGCTGGTAAGCCACGTGCGCTGATCTTGGCTCCGACCCGCGAGTTGGCCGACCAGATTGACCGCACTGTAAACGGCATTGCCCGCGCAGTTGGTTTCTACACCGCCTGCATCTACGGTGGTGTTCCTCAGCGCAAGCAAGAGAACGCCATGAGCCGCGGTGTTGACATCGTTGTGGCAACCCCTGGCCGTCTTGAAGACTTGATGGCTCAGCGCATCATTGACCTATCTGAGGTTGAGACTTTGGTGGTCGACGAGGCTGACCACATGTGTGACCTTGGCTTTATCGAGGGCGTGCGCCGCATCATGCGTGCCGCCGGCGACAGCCAGAAGCTGCTTTTCTCGGCAACTCTTGACCGCGAGGTTGACGCGTTGGTTAAGGAATTCCTTCCTGACCCATACGTTTATGAGGTTCCGAACGAAGAGACTGACACCGCCAACATTGTGCACCGCGTAATGACCGTGGACCCTGAAGACCGTTCACAGGTGCTTTTGCGCCTAGTTCAGGGTGAGGGCAAGTCAATCATCTTTACCCGCACCAAGATGACCGCCGAGCGTCTTAGCGAAAGCCTTACCCAGGCTGGTGTTCCTGCTGCTCGTCTGCACGGTGACCTAAACCAGAACCAGCGCAACCGCAACCTTGAGCGTTTCACCAAGGGTGCCGTTCGTGTTCTAGTGGCCACCGATGTGGCTGCTCGCGGTATCCACGTTGACGATGTTGCTTTTGTGGTGCAGGTTGATCCACCAGAGGAATACAAGACCTACCTTCACCGCTCAGGCCGTACCGGTCGTGCAAACAAGGAGGGTACTGTAATCACCCTTATTCCACGCAGCCGTCGCCGCCGCATGGAAGACCTGCTTCGTCGTGCAGAGCGCGATGGAATCTTCTCAGACGTACGCCCATCAAGCGAGTTGCTTGAGCAGCTAGCTGGCCCAATTGCTCCACCTCCGGCCCCAGAGGCACTTGACTTTGGTGACTCACGTGGCGGAAACGGTGGCGGTGGCCGAGGCCGCGGTGACCGTGATGGTCGCGGTGGCTCAGGCGGTGGCCGTTCAGGTGGCCGTGGCAACTACGGCGGTTCTGGCAAGGGCCGTTGGGCTGACAAGCCTAAGGGCGAGGGCCGACCTCGTGCCAAGAAGTACAACGACTAGTCGTTAGTCTGTTTTTGAAACCCCCATCGGTTAGCGCCGGTGGGGGTTTCTTTTTCGGACACTTGCGCCTCAAGCGGCGGTCTTGTAGGCTATAGGAAGCCACAGACCGTCGGTTTTGTCTTTCACAAGACAACGAAGGATACGAAAGTGTCAACCCACGCAGGTGTATTTAGAAGTTCAATTCATTGGTTTTTACCTGAGTTTTTTACTGCTTCATGCATTTGCATGGAGCATTTTTTATTTCCCGGGGCTACCGACATAAACAATCAAGGAGCGCCATGGCGAACAAGGTCGAGAAGGTAGCTGAGCTAACTGGTCTATTCCAGAACTCAAACGCCGTCTTTCTAACCGAGTACCGCGGTCTCACCGTTGCACAGCTCAAAGAGCTACGTCGCAACATCAGTGCAGACGCAACCTACGCCGTAGCAAAGAACACTCTTATTGAGATCGCTGCGAAGAACGCTGGAGTAACCGCATTTGACGGCCAGTTGTTCGGACCAACCGCTCTCGCTTTTGCAACCGGAGACGCAGTCTCAGTTGCTAAGGCTTTGCGTGACTTTGCGAAGGCAAATCCTCTACTAGTAGTAAAGACCGGTGTCCTAGACGGCGTTGCTCTTTCTGCTGCAGAGGTGCAGAAGCTTGCAGATCTCGAGTCTCGCGAAGTTCTATTGGCCAAGGCCGCAGGACTTTTCAAGGCTCCGATGTACAAGGCTGCTGCTACAACTCAGGCACCGCTATCACAGGCTGTACGCGTTATCGACGCACTACGCGCCAAGCTAGCCGCCTAAAACCCAAGCTTTACAAACCAAACTTTTATAAAAACAAGGAGATACATCATGGCAAAGTTGACCACTGAGCAGCTTATCGATGCATTCAAGGAACTATCACTAATCGAGCTTTCAGAGTTCGTTAAGGCTTTCGAAGAGGTCTTCGAAGTAACCGCAGCTGCTCCAGTTGCTGTTGCTGTTGCCGGCGCTGGCGCTCCAGCTGCTGCAGCAGAAGAGAAGGACTCATTCGACGTAGTTCTAGAGTCTGCTGGCGACCAGAAGATTGCAGTTATCAAGGAAGTTCGCGCACTGACCAACCTAGGTCTAGGCGAGGCTAAGGCTCTTGTTGACGGTGCACCTGCAACCGTTCTAGAGGGCGCAAACAAGGACGCTGCTGAGAAGGCAAAGGCTGCCCTAGAGGGCGCTGGCGCAAAGGTTACCCTTAAGTAATCCAGCTTCTTTAGCATCAAACTCCCTCGGCTTCGGCCGGGGGAGTTTTTGCTTTAACGGGGGGTTTTCCTGTGAATTTCGCGGGGGACACGCCCCATCGGTCAAATTGTGTTCGGACTGACCGAATGTTTCAGTAGTCCGGTTTTTTGCCCTTTTTAGACTGGCAGTTGCGAAAGCGCTATTTTGCGTTTTTGAAACCGCGCCAAAAGAGTGTGAGGAGGGTTGTTTTGATCGACAAGATCACCGATTACACCCGCACTTTGACCCGTGGTTCCAAGCTGCTGCTTGGCCTATTTTTGTTGGTCAGTTTCTTGGGGTTCAACCTCCTGACGGCCTCGGCAACAGAGGTGAACATCAGTGCCCCGCAGTCGGTAACGGCGACTGCTGGCCACCGCTCGGTAACTGTAACTTGGGCTGTGCCAAGCAGCCTAGCTGGCTACACAATTTCTGGTTACCAAGTTGAATATTCAACCACCGGAGCTAGCGGCACTTGGCAACGAGCATCAAACTCTATTGCAGCTAACGCCACCTCTTACACGATCACCGGCTTGCAGCCTTCGCAAACCTATTACACAAGAGTTGCGGCGTTGGCCAGCAACGGCAATGACATTGGGGCTTGGGGTTACCCTTGGCAGTCCATTTATAAAACAACGAATATGGCCAGAAACGCATCTGGAACCTTTGACTATTCGTCAACTTATGCCTCACTTGATCGAACAGATTTCAGTCGTGTGCGCTACCGTTTGGTTGGTAACGGAACCTACGCTGATGTCGATTTCTATAAAGCACTTGCCACCAAAACCGACGCATCTGAGCAGTATGACAGTTTGTACCGTTTGCAGGTGCCGGTGCCAAATGCTGCCGGAACAAATGCTCAATTTGAAATTCAAGCTACGGTATCCGACCTAACCGTACTGACCAACTCAAGTGTGGGTAACGGGCGCAACATCAGCGGCCGCCTTGAGATCTGGCCTTGGAATTATGGGCCTGAGGGCAGCCAGCAGGGTGTGGGCGGAAACGACAGTCTTTACGACTACGGTGACCGATTTGATGCCTCGAATACCACCTATGGCCATGGTTCGGTGCAGGTGCATGACCTGGGAGCCAGCCGCACAATTTTTGCCTGGAACGATCATCCAAACGCAGCCGGTGGTGAGATGGGTTTTGGCAACAACCCTGCCGCAGGTTCGAATAACCAACACCCAGACTGGACTTTTGCCAATAACGAGAATACGTACAAAACAACTTTTAGTTTCGAGTCATTTGCCAACTTGGCCGTGACCACCCCGATTGACAGCCTTTCAATTGGCAACGCGCCAACCTTTGCTGTCATCGGCGAAAAGCTTCCGGTTACCCCAACCATTCAACTTAAATCTGGCACGAATAATGTGGCGATTGCCGGGGTAACGGTTACTGCAACAGCTTCTGGTTCGGCAACGTTTACCGCAGGCACCAACACTGCTGTGACAGATGCCAATGGTTTGGCAACCTTTAGCAACTTGACCGTGGCCAGCGGTACGCTCAACGGAACCCTAACCATTAGCTACTCGGCAACCGGCTATACCGGTACATCTTCGAACAACCTTCCGGTTGCGGCAACTCCCACCTCAATCAACGTGACAACCGGCGGCACAGAAACCGCAACCTACTGGGGCAACAACACCTATTACTCGACTACGGCTGCGGCCGTAATTCGCCCATCAACGCTCCAGGCCCAATTGAATGCGGGTAAACCTGCAATTTTGAAGGCTTCCACCGGCGCAGTTACGGTGACTGATGCTGTCTCAGCCACCACTGTTGGCGCAGGTGCTCTGGTCCTGGATGCCGCTACTGGGGTAACCGTGAACGCATCTATAACTTCAGCAGGTGCTGTAAGTGCTATGTCGGCCGGTACTTCTTCTTCCATACAGGTGAGCGCCAACATCACGACGACGACGCTTGGCAAATCCATCCTGCTCAAAGCTGCAAATAATGTTTTTGTTGGTACTGATTCCATTTCGGTATCACTGCAGACTCAGGGTGCATCAGCTGGTGTGGGCGGCGACATCAACATTTGGACAAACTCAGACGCTGATGCAACCGCCGGTGGCTCATTTAAATCCGGACTAAACGCAAGCTTCAACACCATTGGAGGTTCAACTACTGCAACAGCAGGTGGTGGCCAGCTTCACATTGCAGGTGGACTCGATGATGGCGGAAGCACGGTCCGGTCGGGTCGAGCAAATAACGACGGGTTCCCCGATGGGTTCGCAAGATCAACTGCTAACACAGCCATCGGTATTGAGTTGGGTGCCTACGCGACGAATAATTCGACCACAATAACCACCGGAGGTGGGCGAGTTACCCTTTTCGGGTTCACATCGTCTAACACCGATGGCCTTGCTGCAAATTTTGGCCTAAACCTTAACGCTGGCGAGGGCCAAATCGAAATGGTCGGCAAGAGTGGAGCATGGGCACTCCAACTCAGCCGCGGCAATAACAATGATCCGGTTAAGACCGTGATTACGTCTCGAAGCGCAATAAGTCCGGCTATCTCGATAACGGGTGAAACCACTGCGACTTCAGGCGCAGTCTCAGGTATTTTGTCGGGTTACTCCAACCAGCATTCTGGCTCGGTCGTAATTCAAGCGCTCGGCGCGGGTGGCGTAAACCTCAAGGGCATCTCCGCAGGCAGCCTCACTGCTATCGCTCTGTCATCGACAGCGGTCTTGAGCGCATCTGGTGCAATCAACATCGATGCCGGAGTAAAAGGCCTATTGGTAAACCAAGTTGAGAGCGGATTAACTACCGGTGGATTCACTCACTTCGGAGAATGCCCGGTGACCAGTTGTGTAAACAGTCTGGTGACTAGCTCAGTGGCTGATTTCAACTTTGTTGGAGACCGGTTTGCAACATGGTCAGGATTAAACGAATCAACAATTTCAACCAGCGGAGCAGTGTCCATGGTGCCGGCTGTTGGTTCAACTGCGTTCACCGACTTTACGAATAGTTCGGATACCACCACCAGCCGACTAGCCGGCATGACCTTTGCAGGCAAAATTTCTGGTCTTACATTCGGACGCGAAGGTGACACAAGTGACTTCAACTTGCCATCCACAAAGACACTAACAATCAACGGCCCAATTCGAATCTTCGGCCGTGACGTTGACCTGTCGGGAGGCTTGATCAGCACAAAGAGCGGATCTGAAATACGTGTTGAATCATCAACCGGTGTCTACTTGCATTCCAGTCAAACCATCCAAACCGCCGGCGGTCTCGGAGCAGACGTAGTCATGTGGGGAAACAAGTCTGATGGTGGAGGTGCCGTCTACGTTGCAAACTCAACTTGTGTAAACACTGTGGGTACGTGTTCCCCAACCGCAGCTCAAATTGCTTCTGGCGGTGCCAAAATAATTTTCGGCGGAGGTTCGGGGTTCGCTACGACGGATGGCAGGAAGTTCCCGAGCGGGTCGGCCAAGAACGATTCCCGGGTGTCTGCCGGTGTTCAAATAGGTAACGTCGCAAACTCCTTGGTAAAAATTTTTTCTGGCGGCGGCGATATCAAATTTTCTGGTTCCGGAACGGGTTATGGAATCTTGACCTACGGCGGTGAAACGGTCAACTCCGGTCCTGGAAAAATTACCTTGACCGGAACCACCAGTGGGGCTGGTTACCAGGGGGTCCGACTTTCGGCAGGCAGTGGATACGCTTCGTACATTTCCAGCGCTGCGGCTTCGGCCGGAAACGCCATCGAAATTTCTGGCACAAATACGGTGGGAACCGCTTGGGCTACGGCGGGCGTCATGATTCATGACGGGACCAGGACAACTCTTAATGCCAACGGTGGTGGCGACATCGTTATTACAGGTCGCGCTTCGGCATCAACCAATCAAAATGATGTCTACATTCGCTACGCTGACATTCTTGCAAGCGAGGGCGACATCACTATCGATGGCGGACCGGGAACCGTTCAGATTGATGCAGGGAGCGTTGTCTCAAATTTTGGTTCCTTGTCAACTGATGCGGTCTCTGCCAAGGGTAATGTCATCATTCGCGGAGACTCCGTCTTGAACGATGGTGGAACGACCAAGGTCCGCACGACGGGCGACTTAATTGTCGAACCGAGCGGGGCCACATGGTCGGGGGCCTATTCGGTGACCTGGACGAGTCTCAATGCTGATGTGAATAATGTCCGCATCGGCAAGAGTAATGGTGTATCACCGCAGGGAGCTAACCTAACAGTGGGTGCTCAAACTGGAAAAGGTACACTGCAGGTATTCGGCCGTAATGTATCGACTGGCGCGCTTACTACCACGACGAATGCAACGGCCGATATTTCGTTGTTTGCCTCGGGCACATTCACTAATACTGGGGTTATGACGTCGACGGGTAACGTGTCAGTAACCGCAGGCGATGACATCACAATTGCAGCCGGAATTACTCTTTCGTCAGCTGCCAAGACGCTTGAACTTAAGTCAATGCAGGATGTGATCTTCAACACGACTGCCAAGACCATTCAAACCAATGGCGGCCCAATTGTTGTTTGGGGAAACTCTGATGGAGGTTCTGGAACATCGGCTGGCGGTTGCTACCTGAGTTCTGGCAATACATTCCAGACCCAAGGCGGAGATTTTGTTGTGGCTGGTGGCTCTACTGCCGACACAACGACAGGATATCCGGCGGGCTACTGCAAGGGTACTAACGTTTCAAGCGATCCTTACAGTTTCGGTGTCGAGATTGCCGCCTCCATAACAACCTCTGATGGCGCCTTGACAGTAAAGGGCGAGACTGTAGATTCCTCCACCGGAACTACTCAAGGTGGAATAGTTTTTGAAGCTGGTTCTTACACGATTTCTACTGGTGCCGGTGCTCAAAATTGGTCTGGAAAGATTGCTGCGTCCGATACTAATGCGAGCAACAAGTATGGAGTCTGGATTGGAAATAACTCCACCAAACCAAGTTTTACATCAACGTCTGGTGACATAAAGTTTTTCGGCGATGCAACAGCGGGTACCACGAATCAACGCCGTGGAATCCTAATTTATGGGATGACCGTCTCATCAACTGATGGCGACATTGTTTTTGAAGGTCGCGCTAATGACAAAACGGCCTCGTACGACATTCTCGCCGGAGTGGCAAGTCCAATTTCTACAACCAATGGAGACATCTCCTACATAGGAAGCGGAACCGCCACTGTAGACCTCGCGAGCATTTCAAGCACCTCAAAGAATTTCACAGCATCCGCTACGAACTTCGATGCCTTCAGTGCGACGTCTGTGACAGCAACAGGACCAGTGATTTTCGAATCGAGGGGTGACACGTTTGCCGCCTCCGTTGTTAATGCAACCGGCAACTTCAGCACCACTGGCCTAACTATTGCTGCAGGGCCAAGTTCAATTCGTATTGGAAAGCCAGGAAACACAAAGAATGTGACTCTCGTCTCGGCCTTGACCGCAGGGCAAATCAGTGTTTACGGTGGCGACATTGCACTGAATAATGACTTAGTTTCAACCTCAGCCAGTGGTGGTCTGTTAGCTAAGGCGACCGGCGCAATCACCACTACCGCTGGTTCCAACACCACAACTGGTGCCCGCAAATTCAGTACCGCTGGCGGAGACATCACATTCTGGGCAGGTTCAGACGGCAGTGGCTCAATCTCGATTCCGTCTAACACCGTGATTGACTCAAACACGGCTGGCACAACCGGTGGCGGTGACATAACTATTGGCGGCGGCACCGATGCCAACGCAGATGATGCCAGTAAACCGGCCGGGCCTGTGGTTGCTGATTCTGGCAATGCCTTGCAGTTAGGAAACGGAAATACCACGAACGGTGTTCAAATAAGCGCTCGTGGTGGCAAGGTCTACCTGGGAGGAAAGACCAACAGCACTTCAACGACTGCCTCTGGGCTCTGGTACACGCCTGGCCTAATTGTGAATGCTGGTGAGATTGAGCTTTATCGCGAGACCAAAGCCGCCAGCACCACCGACAACACGGCATCGGGAATATTCTCGAGCGCGAATGCGGATACAACTTATGGCACCGATGCACCATCTACATTCACGGCAACAGATGATTTTGATGTGGCTACTGACGCGATAGTTATAACCAGTAACGCGACCTGCAAGTATTCAAGCCTGATCGGCAACTTTTCACCAAACACCTTCAGTGCTACTGGTGATAATGCGGGAATCAAACTTGTTGGAGATTCCTCAGTAGCCGGTGGCTGGGGTGTCTGGATTGGCAACACAACAATGAAAACCACCTCCGGAAACATCACCGTTGATGCTGGCGAGGATGTTGCAAACTTTGGACGGGTCAGTGGTGATCGTCCATTTACCTTTGGAGATGCCACGACCGCGGGCAACATCGAAGTGATTTCAAACGAACCGACCTTCGAATACCTATTGGTGAATACAACTGGAGCTGTAAAGGTCAGACCGGTAACCGGTGAAAGCTTTGCAGCCGCAGTGAGTTTTCCAAACTCAACCACCACCTTGTCGGGCAACGAAACCGGCCTAACCGTTGGTTCGCCAGATAACACTGCTGCCGTGACAGTGGGTAAGGCCACCAGCGTAAAGGGTGACATTTCCTATTACGCAGGCACGCTAACTGTGAGCAACGCGCTGACCGCCAACGCCGCCGGCAAGAAGATCAACCTACTGGCTAACGAGACTGAGATTTCGGCCGCAATCACCTCTGGCACCGCCGCCGGCACCGGTGTGGTTGAACTGGCCCCGCAGGCTGCGGCCACCCCAACTGTTCTTGGTGGCACCGCGGTAGCAGCTCAGCTAGACCTTAGTGACACAGCACTTGACTACA
>JACCEB011163254.1_pt1 | contig 33135 bp, 27 predicted proteins | sample 7454761 | NCBI WGS metagenome assembly JACCEB01 (sample SAMN15323454, study PRJNA562643) | freshwater metagenome | isolation source: river surface water | place: USA:Blue River Watershed | collected 2017-08-18
AATTTATCCAAGTATTGAAAACTTTTATAAATTCTTGGAGAATTTTTTCCCAAAATTGACATTTGAAAAAGAAAATCAAAATGATCAAATCAAACTTGATATAATCTATTCAAAGTTAAATTTTAATTTTGATTCATTAAAATTGGTGTATGCGACTTATCGTTCAATTGATAATGGAATGATACATTCTTGTTCAATCCAAAATATTATTATTAATAATGATAGTCCATTATTTGTTTGGGAAAATATGTCAATCAAAGAAATAGACAATACCAATTCAAATACAGGTACTAAAGAATTTTTTTCAGATTCAGAATTAAGATATTATTAGTTTATTTAAAATAATTATGACCAATAATTATTACCATATGATGCAAATAATTCAGAATTTGGTTCAATATGTTTAATAGAATAAATATATCCTTTATTATTTATTGAATCTGTAACAAATTTACAATTAGTTACTAGAGGCTTATTATTTGAATCTAAATTATATTGAGCGATGCAAGTATTTTTTTTGTTTTTATTTTTTTTATTATTTTTTCTAGAAATATATTCACAATCATTTATCATTGCCATAAAACACCTAGGATAATCACATGCATCAATATATGAATTATCGTTAATTCTAAGATTATAATCTCCGCCCATATTAACATTTAATTCAATACCAAAATAACCATCAATTAGAGTGTCTGGTGGTATATAATCTTTTGTAAAAACACCTAACCCAGAATTTGGTATTTGTGATGGTCCAAGATACAAATTAAATTTTGAATGATGATAATATAGTTCTTTATTTTCCATTATTTTATTTTTATAAAATAATAATTTTTTATATTAATTCACCTTTAATAACTTGATAAAAATTAAGTTAAATAATAATATAAAATAAATTGACATTATATTTTCTATTCAAATATAATATAATACAATAATGTCAAAATCAAATATTATTTTAGAACAAAATGGGAGAATATTTCCCACATGGGTTATGGAAAATTTTAAACAATATATTTTACCAGAAATTATTAGAAAAGAAGGTGAAGATCCATGTAATGAAAAAAGAGCCGAAGGTCTCACATTATATCAACAATTTGTTGGTCAATATTTAAATTACCAATCACCTTTCAAAGATATTTTAGTTTATCACGGTGTCGGTGCTGGTAAAACTAACACTATGATTAACGTTTATAATATCCTATTTAATTACACACCAAAATGGAATATTTTCTTATTGATTCCAGCATCTTTACATGATGATCCATGGCTTAAAGATATTAACAGATGGATGAGCAAAGATAACTTTGAACAAAGATTCGCAAATATAATTTTTATTCACTATGATTCTCCTTTTGCCGACAGAGACTTTTTAGAAAAAGTTAAAAAAGCTGATGCTAGTAAAACATCAATGTTTGTTATTGAAGAAGCTCATAGATTTATTAATAACGTGTATAACAATATTTCAAGTAAAAAAGGTAAACGTGCTCAAGTAATTTATGATTATATTCAACAAGAAAAGAAAGAAAATTCTAATACTAGAGTAATGTTATTATCAGCTACTCCAGCTGTTAATAATCCATATGAATTTGGTTTAATATTTAACTTATTAAGACCTGGATCTTTTCCAACATCCGAAAGTATTTTTGAACAATTATTTATAAGTAGTTCTAATTTTGCATCATTGAATGAAAATACTAAAAATATGTTTCAAAGACGTATCTTAGGTTTAGTATCATATTATATTGGTGCAACTCCTGATAAATTCGCTACTAAAACAGTTCATTATATAAATATACCAATGGAACAATATCATGAAGAAGTTTATAATTACTTTGAAGAAATAGAAGAACAAAAAGAAAAAATGCGCTTAAAAATGTCAAGAGGTAAAGTTGGAGATTCAATGAGCACATACGCCAGTTATACCAGACAAGCATGTAACTTTGTTTTTCCAAATATATCTGATAAAGTTAATGGTGAAAAACGTCCAAGACCTGGTCAATTTAGAATTAAAGAATCTGATGCAATTGTTATCGATGAAGGTAAAAATCTTGAAAAGAAAAATGAATTAGTTAAATCAAAAGCAGAAATTTTAGAATATCTTAAAGCTATCAGAATTTATGTTAATTCAGTTATTGATTTTTTTAAAGATAATTTAAGACTTGATAAAGAATCAGGTCATACCATTTCTGACGATGTTAAAAATTTTCACACAAAACACGATGGTAGTTTTAGCAGCTTTTTACAAAATGAAAAGAAAAAAAGTAAATTATTTGAAGCTATGTATACTTCTAGCCCTAAATTTATTAGAATAATTTTTAATATATTAAAAACAAAAGGTACTGTTATGATTTATTCAAACTATGTAGAAATGGAAGGGTTACAATTATTAAAAATATATTTAAGTTTCTTTGGATTTGTTGATATTGATCAAGATAAAGAATTTAATAAAGATAAATTAGATCCTGATACAAAATTAGCAAAAGATGGTTTACGTTGGTGTGAATTCCATGGTGGAATTGAAAAAGATGTTCGTAAAATTAATAAAGAAATTTTTAATAAGAGTGAAAATAAATATGGTAAATACTGTAAAATTATCATGATTTCTCCTGCTGGTGCTGAAGGTATTAACTTGAACAATGTTAGACAAGTCCATGTGGTAGAACCATATTGGAACGAAGTTCGTATTGAACAAGTTATTGGTCGTGCACTTCGTTTCTGCCAACACAAAGATTTACCCCAAGAAGAACGTAAAGTAGATGTATTTAGATATAAAATGGTTCGTAAAAATGGAAAAGAAACTACGGACGAAAAGATGGAAGATATATCACGTAAAAAGAACAATTTATTATTATCATTTATTGATGCTGTCAAAGAAGCTTCAGTAGATTGTGAATTATTTAAAGCTCATAATATGATGGGTTCCAAATATAAGTGCTTTCAATTTAATGAAGAATCATTATTCGAAAAACCAGTTGGTCCAGCATTTCAAACAAAATTAGAATATGACCAAAAAATAGACAATGGTTCAAATGCTAAAGATTCTAATAGAATTAAAATAAAAGTACGTAAAATAAAAGGAGTTAAGAAAATAGAAGATACATCATATTCTAAAGAAAACTATTATTGGTTTTATGAAGATTCAGGCGTAGTTTATGATTACGACCTTAATTACCCAATAGGTAAAGTTGATAAAGATGAAAATGGAAATTACATTATGTTTGAAAATGATATTTATGTAATTGGAGAACAAATTGATATTCCTAAAATAAAATTATATGATTAAAAATTAATTAGATTTTGAATTTGCTTTAATAAATTCTCTTACTTTTTTATTATATTCTTCTTTATCATTCATATATAATTGAGCAGCTTCACGATTAGCTGGTGATGATGGATTAGGATCCATTAATAGAGACATAATTGATACTAAAATTGTACGAATATTTTGTGCTGGTGTCCATTCATGAGATTGTAAAATATCAACACAAATTTTACCATCACGATAAATATTAGGATGATACATTGGAGTTAGAAATTTAACTGATGGTGGTTTTACAGGATAATCATTATCAAAAGTTAAAGTCATATCAAAAATTCCATCTTCATATGGTGTTTCAGGCGGTCCTTTAATTTTTGCATTCCAACACATTAAATTAGTTGGTGGTTCAATAATGATACCATCTAATTTATTTGCTTCAGTTTGTAGTTTAGTTAGCTCACGCGAAAGACGAATATTTGTAAAGTTAGACATTATTATTAATAACTATTTAATATAATTATTAATAATCAATTTTTTTATAGTTTATACTTAGATCATATTAATGTTTTGTAAATTAGCCAAGTTTTTAAGACCATTTACATTTAATTGACCCATCATTTGGTTCATATCAGGTTGACCCATTTGACCCATTTGACCCATTTGACCCATTTGACCCATCATTTGGCCCATACCAGGTTGACCCATTTGACCCATTTGGCCCATTATTTGGCTCATATCAGGTTGACCCATATGTCCCATCATATTTTGTGATACATTGTTATAATTATCATAGTTATTAGATGGTGTTAATTTAGATAAGTTAGAAATAGAACCAAATGTTTGTGCCATTTGTGATGCAGACATTAATTGGTTTCCTTCCATCATATTAGAACCATTAAAATTATTAATGGGAGCTAATGTGTTAACCATAGTAGGATCAATATCACCTAATGAATTTAATTGATTCATTTTTTGGTTTTGCATACCCATCATTTGCATATTATTAATAGGCATTTGGTATTGATCAGTATTAGCTAATTGAGCCATGTTAGCAATATTAAACATATTACCATGATTGTTCATAGGTGATTGATATATATTTCCCATACCCATATTAGACATTGGTTTAGTATCTGATTCTAATAATTTTCTCATATCTTCTGTAGTATTGCTATCATTAATACTAGAACTTTCACTATCATGACCGCTAACAATATTTGTTGATTTATTATCTCCTATTATTCTATGTCCTGTAAAACTAGAATGTTTTTTAGATTTATTTTTATTGTTTTCAGTTGTTTTTCCCATTATATAATCTTATTAAGAAATTTTTTTAATAATATTATATTTTAATATTTAATATACTATATTATTTTTTGGATTTATTCTTTTTAATTTCCATTTCAATTTTAGATAGTTGTTCAGTTAATGTATCATGTTTCTTAAGTAAACTTTTAAATTCTTTTTCCATGATTTTGTATTGTTCTAATTGCTTTTTAAGATTTTTATTTTCTTTTCTTAAATCATTAGATTCACTATCAATATCTTCTGTCATTAATTCTTTTTTAAGCTCTTTTTTAAGTTCTTCTTTAAACTCATTTTCTGACATTTTTTGAAAAAATATTGTATTAGGTATTTGAACAGACCACGAAACAGTACCATTACCAAGAATAATAAATCTTCCTTCTGGGTCCACTTTATTTAATGTTCCACCTAATCTAAATACTTTTTCATTTGTTTTTGGGTCAATAGAAAAATATCTAATATGAGTACCAATAGAAATTGCACGAATATCAACCACTTTTTTATAATCTTTTAATTTTTCTTTAATCTCTTGATTAGATAAATTATCTTGATAAGTTTTTGCAGGTCTTTGATAGGCATTATCACGTGTTAACCTTTTTGTAACTTTATTATCCATATTTATTATATATAAATAGAAAATCTTTATATAAAGAGATTTTATCATATTTTAATAAATGAATCAGGAATTATGTTGGAATAATAATTACAGTTTCAAGATTGATTTAATTAATCAAAACAAGGTTAACGAATATATTAATAAATTAAGTAATAAAGTAGATGATAAAAATGTAGAAAATAAAATTAATCAAATAGAAAAAGAATATCAAGATAAACTTAAAGAAGTAGAACATTTATGTAAACATCCTTCATCTATTGACGAATTTAAATCAAATAATAGTTTGATTATTTTACAAAAAGAATTAGATATTATTAAACTATTAACCAAATATACTTTACAAAATAAAAATCTTAATTATGGATTTTTTATTGATTGTTTAACTATTTTGTTTAATTTAAGTGAAATACTCAGAATAAGAATTGGTCAAAAAGAAATATCACATGATAAAACACAAAACCAAACTAATAATCCAAATACTAATCCAAATCAAGATAAAGTAGATGAATTAATTATATCAAGATGTTCATATAAATTTTGTTCATATCAAGATAATTGTTCATATAATTATAATTTAAAAACAAAAAATTTATGTTATCAAGATCATTATGTTCATAATATGGTTTCAGCTGATTTAAAAATCTTGCTAAATTATATTAAACAAAAAACTGATAATAATAATTTAATATTACATAATAAAGAAATATTAAAAACAATTAATACATTAAGTTTTGTAATAGGACATATGGAGCTAGAACTAAGAACCAAATGTTTATATTTACCAGAAAATGAATGGGAAACATGTCACGTAGTTAAAAACAAATAATTTTATCTTAATTTAGGAGGAATATATTCTATTTTAAGAATTTTGAAAAAATCATATTCAGAACTTACACTTAAATGTGTTCCATCTTCCTTAAATAATCCGTATTCAGATAATTTAAGTTTCATGGTTTTTGCAATTTTACGAGCTTTAATATTAAATTCTCGACTGCCTGTAAAGTATAAAAGTGCAGAATAGTATGCATCATGTGGTACAAATCTAATATCAATTCTTCTAAAAGGATTATCTTTATACTTTGCAAACCCCATATATTTTGTTTCATAATTTTTATCAGTAATGTCATCAACCAATAGAGGTTGATTGCTATTTAATTTAATAGGTTTTTTAAGAGTTTTAATTAATCTATCAAGATGATTAATTTCTTCATCTGTTTCTTCCATTTTAGTATCAATTTTGGTAACTAATACATCTATATCACCACTAGTTGGTTTTTCACGACGATAAGAACCGCAAATTTCAAAAATATATTTATTTGAATCATCTAATTCATATTTTTCATTCATTTTATTTATAACAGATTGAATTAATTTATATATTTTATCTATTTCTTTTCTTGGAATATCTCCTAAAAATTTTCCATAATATTTAACACCCAATAATATTTTTTCATTTACTTCAATTTCTTTATTTTCTATTGATTTTTTTAATTGTTCAACAGATTTAATATTTTGTTTTATTAATTCTAAAGCTGTTGTTCTTCCAATACCCACAATTGATTCTAATTCTTCAATAGCTTTTTTATTATCATCACTTGTGTCTTTAAATTCAGCTAATTCTTTTAATTTACCATTTGACAAAATCTCTTTAATTCTATCAATTGTTCCTTTACCAACACCCTGTAATTGACTAAAATCTTCTAAATTATCTAATGATATTTTTTTAGGATATTTTTTAATTATTGCTAAAACATTTTTAATTTGTTTTAATCTGAATGTATTAGCTGTAGCAACCTTTTGATCTTTACTTTCTTTGGCGTTATCAATTTCTAATTGAATAAAATTAATAAGTTTTTCAAATTCTTGAATAATATTAAGATTAAGAGATTCCGTATTTGACATTATTTAATATAATATAATTTATTTTATATTATTTATTTCATTTTTTCTTTAAAATAATTCAAAATATATATAAAATCTAAGTTTAATTATATTATAATGAAATTAAATATAAAACTTAATCTTAATCAAGTTGAATCAAATCTAATGTCATCAATTGGTAATGAAATTGAATTAGATTCAACACAATTATATAATTTAAGTATTTATTTAGATTTAATTAAAAAACATATCACACCTAAAACAGTAATTAATAATCATAAAAATATTTTACAAGCATGTAACTATGATTCAGATGATTCAAATAATTATTGGATTATTTTGGATAAAAATTTTAACTTTACAGATGTTTGTATACCAATGACAGTTGATTTTGACAACGAAAGTACATATGAAAATTTAACATCTGTTGAAATCGAGATTATTAAATCAATCAAAGATTTTGTAAATAAATAATATTTTAAACCTAATAATTATAATATTTAAAAACATAATGTTATAATTATTATAATCATAATTATCTTGACTAATGGAAAATCAATGTGAAACTTGTGATAAAGATAAAAGTAAAATGGATATGAATATCATTTCAAAAATATTTCCTTCTGTTGATACTACTAATCAAAATATACTAAAATATGATAATGAAGGTTTATGGTCTATAACTCTGCCATTAGAAGCAGATGTTATATCATCTATGATTAAAAATGATGTTGGGTCAAATATATCAATATTTGATGGCACCGCAGGATTGGGTGGTAATACAATATCATTTGGTAAAATTTTTAATAATGTAACATCTGTTGAATTAAATGCAGATAGATTTAAATTATTATCTAATAACATTAATGCATATGGATTAACAAATGTACAACTAATTAATGGTAATTGTTTAAATTATCTAAATGGTAATTTTAATGTTTATTTTTTTGATCCACCGTGGGGAGGACCTGATTATAAACTCAACAATAAAACAAATATCAAATTAGGAAATTTAAGTTTAGTTGAATTAATTAATAAAATAAAAATAAATAAAAATAATAATATTAAAATTTATATTAAATTGCCTAATAATTATGATTTAACTGAATTTAGTTTTTACAATTATAAAATAAATAAAATTAAAAATTATATTTTAGTGTCTATTGGTTAAATTATCTTAATTATGAAAACCACTTATTATCTAATCGTGAAAACCACTTATTATCTAATCGCTATGCTCTTATCTAATCGTGTCTATAGTAGAAGAGCATGTAAGCATTAGAATTTTGCAGATTTTGTTTAGTGTATAATGTTTGAACTTGATTAGAATCATTGTAAAGATACCAATTATTGTTCATTATATTTTTAACAATAGAAGTATAATGTCCTGAATTAATATTTCCACCAAAACCAAATGCTTGATGAAGATTAATACCAATTAGATCATATTTACCACTTGATTTAAATGGGCTAGCTGGATCAAAGTATTTGGATAAATCCAGATCTTTAATTGGATAATTAATATTGTTAGTAATTTTTTGTGATGGAACACCAAATGAATTAACTAAGAATCTCTTGATATGTAGAACTAGAATTTTTGGTGTTTTCCACAATAGACTTTGACCATGTCCACGATTTTTAAGTCCACATAATTCACAATTCATTTTATTATCTGAATCAAGTTGTTCTTCAGATATCATATGATCTAAACATTCATAAATATCAAATGATTTTAGCATATCTGTTCGATTCTTAATTGGTACAGAAAGAGGTAGAGTTAAGAATGGTTCAAATTTAATTGTTTTAGTACCACAACACATACATTTACGGCTTGTTTCTGTTAAACCATCGAATAGATTTTTTAATGGCGAATATTCTCTAGCTTGAAATTGAATCCAAGAATTACTAGCGATAATGTTATTAATTGATTCATTAAATGTTAAAGATTTTACAGAGTCTTCAGAATCATCATAATAATTTAATCCTGGAATAAATTTAGATTTCATTCCAACTTCTTCTTCAATTTGTGAAATTAAAAAGTTAAAAAATTCTTGTGAATCTTGATGATTATATTCATTCCACATGTCATTCTTTTTACCAATTAAAGACTTGAATGTTGTTGGTGTGATTGATGAATCATCATTTTCCAAACTTGTTTTAAATAATCTAAATAATTCAAAAATTACATATTCTTTTAAAAGAGTTTCTTTTTCTGGAACAGGAATATCTGGTTTCAAGTTTTCAATCCGATAATTAATTTTTTGTATAATTGTATCTCTAAATTTTGCTTGACTAATATATTCCATAAAAATAGGAACTTGTTGTAAAATATGAAGAATTGAATTCATATAACAAGTAATTCCTAAAATATTTTTATATTTACTGATCCCAAATTTAATAGATGGTTCAGAAGCATCTGGTGTTTCATCATTGGCATCATTAGTATCATTAGTATCTGGTTGTTCACCATCTAGATAATTCTGTTCATCCAAACTTGGTTTAGTTTGAACTGTGCCTGTTATTCCAGAATCATCATTACTTAAATTCATATCATAATATTTACTATAATCAATAGATGTCATTAATAGTATATCATTATATGATAATAAAAGAAGTTATCAATTTTTTATTATAATTTTCTAGTCTTAATTAATTAACTGATTAACTAATTATGAAAATAGATTTTAAAAAAATTATTAGTATAAAAAATAAACAAGAATTAAATGAATTTCAATTAGATAAACCAATATTTCAATCTAATTATCTTTTTCACTATTTAATTTTAATAGGTAATTTAGATGGATTAAAATTATTAAAATTTCCAGTATATATCGAAAATAATGATGGATTAAACGGTTTTCATTTAGCTGCAAAAGAATATAATTTTGAAATATTATGTTATTTAATTGATAATTATCCAGATTATATTTATAATAAAAATATTCATAGAGAATCTTTTGCTAATTATTTACCATATGAAGAATTTAATAGTTTAATTAAAAAATATCCAAAATTAGACTGGGAAGAGTTAATAATAAATGGTACAAAGATACCAAATATAATTTTTAGAAATATTTTGGTTAATTTAAAGTATGACGAATTAAATGAATTTATTAAATTATATCCAGCTAAACCAGAAAATAAAAATCAATTTTTGTTTTCAATTATTTCAAATGCAAATTTAAATACCAAAAATAAAATTAAAATATTAGAACAATATTCAAATAAAGAATTAAATGAAAAGAGTGAAATGGGGGAAGGTTTAATATTATCAGCTATTGATATAGATGATAATGAATTAGTTGATTATTTATTATCAAGAAATATAGATGTAGATTATTATACATTTATTAGAACAAATAATCCTTTGAGAATATCAGTTTATTCAGATATTTTAAACAATGAATTTAAATATACAAAAAAAATCTTAGAACGTGTAATTAAAAATAATCAAACATTTTATAATGATAATGATAAATATATGGATACAATAGCACATGCAATTTTATACATTAGAACAAATAGAAATAAACAAGTTTTACCACTAAATAGTGTTAAAAATATAAATTATTCTCCAGATTTTGAAATCCTAAATTTGTGCGATAATAAATGTTGGAATCAGGAAAATATTGATAAAATAACTCCATTAAATTTAATAACTAATTTAGACTATGATATTTACTCAAAGATTATTAAAGATAATAATATTCATATTAATCCAAATATACTAGAACAGTTAAAAAATAATCCAGAAAATATATATAATAAAAGTTGGATCAAATTATTTGAATCTCAACCCAAATATATAATTGACAATGATATTAAATTAGATGAAAACCAATATTCTCATTATACAATATTTCAAGCAAAATTTAAAGATGTTGGTATATTTTCAATATATTTATCAGATACTTATAAAAATTTATTAATACCCAATACTAATTCATACCAATTAGGTAATTTGACATTTGAAGATACCTTTCCATTTTCTGATGATGTTATTGCTAGAGAACCAGTTTTTCCATGGATAGTATCTTTTTATAATGAAAATGAATATTACATTCATCCATACCTAAATAATATAATTAATAACACAAGAAGAGAAAATACTAAGAGATTTGGTGCTGTATTTATCAGTTTAATTTATGATAAAATTCTTCATGCAAATATTTTAATATATGATTTTAAAAATATGACTGTAGAACGTTTTGAACCATATGGTAATACGGGATTAATTGATTCTTCATTAGATGATATATTAGAAGAAGAATTAACTTGGAATACCGGATTAAGATATCTGAGACCAAGTGATTATATGCCTTTTTCTGGATTCCAAACAATATCTGATGAAAATTATGCAGGAAATAAAAAAGCAGGTGATTTTGGAGGATTTTGTCTAGCTTGGTGTTTATGGTATTTAGAAACTAAATTAAAAAATCCAGATGTTGATTCTAAAACATTAGTTAATAAATTAATTAATAAATTAGGTAAACAAAATATTAAATTTAGTGAACATATTAGAAATTATTCAAATAAAATAAATGAAAAAAGAATAGAATATTTAGAAAGTATTGGTATGGATCCAAAATTAATATCTAATGTTCAATTAACAATAGATTCTAATATTAAATTAACAAATTATTTGGTTAATAAATTTAATAATATGAATAGAATTGAATTGAATTAAATTAATTAATTGTTAAACAAATAGTATTATCGGATAAAACAAGTTAGACATCGCCAATGAAATCTTCATCAACTTCAATCTCAGTCTTATTCGAGACGATAACATCATTCTCGAATGCAACTGTGGTCTTTGCCTCAGCTTGAATTTCCTTGATTTGAGCAAGCTCACCTGCCTTGCGTAGACGCTTGACATCGTCGGGAGAATACTTGTGAATGATAAAGTATTTCTTTTCGTCCTTCGAGGTAGAGCCATCTTCTTGGATGAGAACCATGTCGCCGCGATCAATACGCTGCTTCTTTGGTCCACTAATAATCGCACCGCGAGCCTTTGCGACCGTAACAACATTATTGGAATAAATTGTTACTTCAAATCGCGCATCACCCTTGGCGGCGTTGATTACTGCGTATTCTTCACCGCCATCTTGATTGCGGTAAACCAGTTCGCGAGAACCGGAGGTATTCTTATTGTGCTTCTTCTGATGTGTCGCCATTAACAATTAATAATGATTACCTCAAACTTTATAAATTTCAATTTTTTTATAATAATTTGTGTATTAAACATATTATTATAAAATAAGTATTTTGTTAATTTTGGTCCAGTTTTTATGCAGAACATGTATCACATGTCATATTAAAGTTTAAATCTTCTTCTGGGTGGATCAATTGTTTTGTTTCAATATTAGATCTATTTTGTTCTAACATTTGTTTTGTTAATTTTGGATCAATTGTAAATTTAATTGCATCCGTTGATGGTTTGGTACGTAGATAGTACATACCAGTTTTAAGACCATTTTTCCATCCCCAAAAATGAGATGAACCCAATCTTTGATAATCGGGTTCGGCCATAAAAATATTCATAGATTGTGTTTGGTCAACGAATGGTCCTCTAGCTTTTGCTCCTTTAAGAACCCATATTTGTTTAATTTCCCAAATAGTTTTATAAAGAGCTCTGAATTCTGGTGGTAAAATATCTAATGATTGAATAGAACCATTTGACGCAATGATTTTATCTTTTAATTCTCCAGACCATAAGCCAACATTAATTAAATCATTTACCAAATATTTATTGACTAACACAAAATCACCCGCATGTGTTTTTCTTGTATAAATATTATTAGTAAAGTATTCAAAACATTCATTATTAGCTAATATTTGGCTAGTTGATGCAGTTGGCATTAGTGCAGTTAGTAGACTATTTCTAGTACCCCATATTTTAATATTTGTTCTTAATTCATTCCATTTTTCCACATATTCAGGTTCAACCTCCCACATATCAAATTGAAATTGTCCTTGAGACAAAGGCGATCCCTCAAAAGAACTATACGAACCTAATGTTTTTAAATTGGGATCTTTTGTTAGTTCATATTTATTAGGTTTCATTTTATGATATAGTGTATTCATTGTTTCATCTGGAATTACAATTGTGTTATCATAATAATCTGGATATGTAGATTTGGTTTCATTGAAATATGTAATTAATTTTAACATTGGTTCATATCTAGAACGAGCTATATTATAAGATGCTGTCATTGATGCTAGATAAATAGTTTCCATTATTTTAGCATTTAATTTTACAGCTTCTTCTGAATCATATGGAATTCTCATCAAAACTAATGTATCTGCTAACCCTTGAATACCTAAACCAATTGGTCTATGTTTCATATTGGATAACTTTGTTTGTGGAACAGGATAATAATTAATATCAATTACTTGATTCAAGTTAATGGTTGCCACATATGCAATTTCATATAATTTTTCATAATCAAATTTACTAGCTGTATATTTATATAAATCTGACCACCCACCAATTAATTTAAATTTTTGATTTAGTTGTGTTTTAATAAAAATTTGTGGAAAAGTTATTTTAGATGTATTTAATCTATTCTTGAGTTCAACTAAATTATCATTATTAAATGGAATTTCTGTAAATTCAATATTATTATTGAACAAATAAGTTTTTGCAAAATTACAATATTTACAATTTGGTTTAGTATAAATAATCCATTCATCTTCTTTGGTAACAACAAATGGATTAACAAATGATTTTAATGATAATGATGCTAAATTACAAACCGCATATTCATCATGTGATGAATACTCTGTTATTTCCACACATAAATTTGAAGACTTGATAGTACCTAAATTTTTCTGATTACATTTTTGATTAATTGGATCTTTATAAGCAATATAAGGTAGCCCGGTTTCAATTTGCGATTCTAAAATACTCATCCATACTTTTCTAGCTTTTACTTTTGTTCTATATTTATTTTGATTAACATAAGACCAATATAATAATTCAAAATCGTCTCCATAAACATCATTTAATCCAGGACATTCATCTGCACTAAGTAAATACCAATCACCATCAGATTCAACTTGTTTCATGAACAAATCACTAATCCATAGAGCCAAAAATAAATCACGAGCTCTTTCTGTTTCAGAACCAAAGTTCTTTCTCAAATCCAGAAATTCAAAAATATCTGGATGATGAGGTTCAAGATAAATAGCAATTGATCCTGGACGTTTACCCCCTTGGTCAATCCATCTAGCGATATCATTAAACACACGTAGAAATGGTACTAGGCCATTTGAACGTCCATTTGTCCCTTTGATAATACTATTTTTACCTCTGATATTTGAAACATGCAAACCAATACCACCAGACCATTTAGAAATTTGAGCACATGAATCCCATGTAGTTGTAATGTCGTTTAAATTATCGTTAGTACCTAATAAAAAACATGATGATAATTGCATGTGAGTAGTGCCAGAATTAAATAATGTTGGGCTAGCATGAGTATAATATCCTAATGACATGTAATCATATGTTTTCTTAATCATCGGTAAATTACCAAGTTGTAGTGTGATAGCTGTTCTAAGTAGCATATCTTGTGGGCGTTCAATAATGGAACCATTAGATTTAAGCAAGTATGATTTTTCCAAAGTTTTATAACCAAAATAATCATATAAATAATCTCGATTATAATCAATCATATCATCTAATTCGACTTTATTTTTCAATACCCAATCTAACCATTTGGAATCAATTGTATTAGTTGTTTCAGCTAAAATTTCCATTTTATAACTAAAAGTATTTGCTGTTTTCTTATGCAAATTAGAAATTAAAATTCGTCCACCTAGATATGAATAAGATGGATGGGTAGTTGATAAATTCACACAAATTTCGGCAGATTCAATATCAACTTCTTCTGTAGTAATACCCGAATACAAACTTGCTACGACTTTTTGGGCAACGAGTACTGGATCCAAGTAGTCAGATTCTGTTGATAAATTTAAGTAAGGTAAATCTATATTTTGTAATTGTTCAGGATTAATTAGTTTACTAATTCTTTCGGTAATTTTATCAAAGTGTACATTTTCTTTACGACCATCGCGTTTAGTTACAAATAACATATTAATATTCATTAAATTATAAAACTATATTATTTTATATCAATTTTTATGTATAATTGTTAGAGTTATTTAATCTAAAACAAGCCGAATAATTATTTAAATAATAATATTTTTTTTAGATTTTTTAAGATTCTTGTTTAATATTTTATCATTAATTTCTTCTTCTGATGAACTAGAATTATCAGAATCTTCAGTTAAATTATCAAAATAAAAGTGTATTTCAGTAAATAAAAGTATATTTTAGTTAAAAATCAGGATATTAAATTATTAGTCTTTAATAATTTATTAAACTAAAGTGTAATTCAGTAAAATTACGCGCTCTTTTTTTGCAAAGTGACAAACTCAAATAAAATTTGAGTTTATTAGATTTTAACAAAGTTAAAATTTGACATGGTTTCTTAAGAAACCGAGTTATTTTAAAGAAAAAATTATTGGAAAATAAAATTAAAAGTCATCAGTTAAATTAAAAGTATTATCTCTAGATTTATTTAATACAGATGCTTTTTGATATTGGGTTGGTCTGGCCTCAAAAAAGTTAGTTTTACCTTCAATACTAATTGATTCCATAAAATCAAATGGATTTTTAACATTAAAAAATTTAGAATAACCCAAATCAAGTAATAAACGGTCTGCTACAAATTGGATATATTCGGTCATAGAATTAGAATTCATTCCTAATAGTGCACATGGGAGACTTTCGCAAATAAATTTACGTTCAATTTCTACAGCATCCATAAACATTGCGTGAACATCTGATTCAGGAACTTTGTTTTCAAGCATACTATATAATAGTACTGCAAAATTAGTATGAGCACCTTCATCTCTAGCAATTAGTTCATTTGATGCACATAGTCCAGGCATAACATTACGTTTCTTGAGCCAAAAAATAGAACAAAATGAACCAGAAAAAAATACACCTTCAACAATTGCAAAGGCAATTAGTCTCATGGCAAATGAATCATTTGATTCAATCCACTTAAGAGCCCAGTTTGCTTTGTCTGCAATACATTGAAATTCCTTAACAGCATTAAATAATTTTACTTTTTCAACAGGATCGCGAACAATATTATCTATTTGTAATGAATATGTTTCTGAATGAATATTTTCAATCATTTTTTGCCAATCATATGCCACGATAGCTTCACGAATTTTAACATCATTAGAAAATCTTTCGCCAATATTGATATTAACGATCGTATCAGAAGATGAAAAAAAAGCTAAAATCATTTTAATAAAATGTTGTTCATTTGAATTTAATTTAACAAAATCTCCATAATCTTTAGAGAAATCTATTTCTTCCGCAGTCCAAAAAGCAGCTTGTTGTTTCTTATAAGATTGCCAAATAGATTCATTTTTAATTGGATAAATGGTTAAACGGTTATTTTCTGGATTCAATAAATATTCTGTATTTGAATTATCAATTGGTTTAATAACATTATTTTTAAGTTTAGAATCTAGTTTTTCACGTTCACACGATTGATAAAATTGGTCCATTATAATATAATAAAAAATATATTAATTATAATTTAAATCAATTTTTATATTTAATATTTCCTAATATTATAATAATGAGCTTTGATAATTATAATAAAAAACCAAGATTAATAGAACCAAAATTAGCAAAATATTATATTGAAAAAACTAAACAAAAAGAATTAAATGAAAAAATTAAAAAAGAAGAATTAATTAAACAAGAAGAAATAATTGCACAACAAAATATTGTTCCCGAACCATGGTATAAACTAATGTTATTGTCTATATGGGAATTTATTAAAGAAAATTATGGATTTTTTTTAATAGTTACCTTAATTATAATTTTATTATATGTAAGATACATTGAAGTTAATAATCGTAAAAAGAAAATGAAACACATTATAGAACATATTAATAGTCAATCTAATGAAGATTCAAATGAAGACACAACATTAAATACATCTAATTTTTAATTTTCCAAAGACAAATTAATATCTAGAATCAAACAATAATTATTAATCGAATTCGTTATTTCAGTATTATTATATGTTAGTTTTAATATTTCTAATTTTTCTATTAGTTGTTTATTAAAATTAATACATTCTTCTAATATTTTTTCAAATTCTTTTCCATAATTATTATTCATAAGTTGAATTTTGTCTATCAATTTTTTGTATTCACCAAATAAAATATCAACTTTTGGAAATATTAAATTTCTCTTTTGATTCCAATACCATCTAGTAACTGATTGATATATTCTATATTTATCAATATATATTTTATATGTGATATCTTTGTAATTAATATATTTATTAGTATTATTAACAAATTCTTGAGTTTCTTCGATACCTAATTTATCATATTGTTCAAGTTCTAATATTGGCTGTAAGATTTGTTTATAAAAATTTAGTGCATCAGATAATTGTTTGTATTCAAATTCTAATCCAAGGCTTAGTAAGGATGCTTTAATATTATAATTATATAAAAAATTTTTAGAATTTAAAGGAAAATGGGACATTATAATAATAAATATAAAATAATTTTAAATATTTTAATAAACAAATAAAAAAATATTTAAAGGATGTAGAATATTATAATCATAATGAACAGTATAAAATCACAATATTTAGTACAATTTAATAATTTCGTTAATCAACTCAAATTAATTTTTCCTAGCGAAGACACAACTAAAATTTTAGAATCAATTAATGCTTTTCCAGATGAAGTTAAGATAACAAGAGGTCAATTATTTAATTCATCAATTAGAGATGATAATTTTGATAGTTTTCTTAAGAGCAAAATTAAAGTGTTTTCACATAAAAGCGATGATACACGTCAAATTTCAGAAACATTATTTGGTTCAGAATTCAGTATTAAAAATTTATTAAATAACCAACCTGAAGATGTTAAAAAGTTTATTTGGTTAAATTTACACACACTTTGGACATTTGCTGAATTACTTAAACCAGAAGAACTTGTAGATAATGAAAAAATGAATTTAATGAATAGTGTAATATCAAAAGAAATGGGTGAAAAGGAACCAAATTCAAATGAAACAGAATCAATTCAAAGTAAAGTTACAAATAAAAAACTTCAAGACATGTTAGGTGTTCAAGTTAATAATCAAACTACTGAAATGATTGATGATATCGTTGGATCATTTGAGAATGTCTTGACAAATAAATCAGGTGCTGGAAATTCAAATCCATTGGCAGGAATTATGGAAATTAGTCAAAAGATTTCTGTAAAATATGCAGATAAAATAAACAAGGGTGAAATTGAATTAGATAAATTAATGGAATCAATTACAAAGAAAGTTCCTGGTTTAGATCAAATGATGGGTGGAATGGGTGGTATGGGCGGCATGGGTGGTATGGGTGAAAAGAAGAAACCAAAAGAAAAGGTTTTGATGGATGAAAACTTTTCAACAGCCAATATTCAATTAGGTGTCAATAAAGAAAAAGATTCTAAGAATTTTAATATTGGTAATATGTTAAAGATGGCAGATCAATTTGGTGTAATTCCAGGTGGTAAAAAATTAGACTCAGAAGCAGCTGGATCTATGCCCGATATTTCCAATATCCCAGGTATGGAAGGAATTCCAGGAATAGGTAAAGTTATGGAATTAATGCAAAAACTTGATAAAACTGAAACCAAGGAAGAAGCTGAAGCTCTTAAATTAGAAATGGATTCATTTTTACAAAAGGAACTTGGAGTTGATATTGATAAATTAAATTCACAACTTGATACAGTTACTAAAGAAATGAATGAAAAAAATAATGAACAAAATAATAATCAATCAACTACTAATTCAGATTAAAAGAAAGTTTGATTAATAATAATCATAATAAAAACAATAACAATATGTCCAATAAGCCAGAGCCAGAAAAGAGGAACATTGGTCTTCATTTCTTGATACTTATTTTTCAGATTTTCAATATCCTTCACCATATAAGTGCCTTCCAGATGGTATCCGCACTTGTTCTTGTAATATTCACGAGTACCAACACCTGCAATAACGGCAATCTTAGAATAACCGTTTTGAGCAGCAATGTGTTCAGCAGTCTTGACCAATGTTTGACCAAATCCCTTGTGTTGAGACGATCCAGCAGATCCAGCTGATCCGAGACCAGACCCAACACCCAGAGAATGTCCGTAAACATGAACTTCACGAATCAAAGCACAGTTTTCAAGTTCCTTGATAAAACCACCACCAGGATTGGAATCAATACGGAACCGACAAAATCCGATAAGACCATTATATGTCTTCATATTACCAGACCACCATGTCTTACGTCCAAGAAAAAACATTTGCAAATAATAACTGAACAAGAACCACATTCGTGTCCAGAATCCAGTATCAAATACAGATGACTTTTCATGAGATTCAACAGCAATATGGTATTCTTGACCATTTGATGCCCAATAAGGATGGACAACAACACTTGCGGTATCCATCAGATGGTCGTCATCGCCAATTTCCATACACCGGATACAATTACATTTCAGACCTTCGTTATGAAGTTCATTGTGAATCAATTGACGAAGATTGCTAATTCCCTCATAACCAACTTCAATAGATTGCTTGGGAATATCGCGAACCAGACGTTCAATACGTACCCATGGACTACAACGAGTCTTGTAATACTTGAGAACATCAATCAAACTCCGCAGATTATTTTCCGCATATGGAGTATACGTTCCATTCTTGTACCATTCGGCAATATCAGATGTAACCACAATATTGGGATCAGATGATTGACATACAGCTGTAGGATAAATCTTAACATCGTCAAATTGAAGATCAGGATTGTTAATGGCTTGATCAAACATCCACTTGTCAAGTTCAGGCGATGATCCTGGAAGATCTGGCATGAGATGACACACCACCTTGAAACCAGCTTGCTTGAGCATACTAATTGCCTTGATTGTATCAGATGTATGACACTCGCGGTTAATGCCGTCCAAGATATCATCATTGTAATGTTGAACACCGATTTGCATCCGCGTCACACCCCAACGGCGATAATCTTTAATGGTTTGCTTTGTGATAAAATCCGGACGAGTTTCCAGAGTAAGACCAATAACCAGATATTTGTTCTTTTCATTCAGTGAAATTTCTTCTTCAACTGAAAGAATAGGACGATCGTTACCCTCACCAAATGTATTGGCAGCCCAATAAACTTCGGTCATAACTTTATTACGATATTCATAAGGATAAGATTCCCATGTACCACCAGAAACAATAATTTCTAACTTTGATGAACCAGAATCCTCCCGAATATTTCCTTGTGACATGTAAGCACGAAGACGGTCCCAAATTTGTCCACGAATATCAAAATTGTATTCAAGAGCACGGAGCATTGCTGGTTCTGTGCTGAGATAAGACTTGGGTTGGGTAGGACGACCATCCAAATCAGTTTCTGTAGGGCAGTAGGAACACTTTTTCGGACAGCTAAATACATCTGGCTTCAAAACAATAGTACAAACAAGAACACCAGAACGAGAACGCATGGCCTTCTTAATCATAAAACGCCCCAAGTTCTTGTTAATAGGAATATTGTTATAAAACTTTTCATAAATATAACGAATTTGAGCCTTGGAAGCCATAACCTTATATTTAGAACGCAACTTTGCAATTACTTTTTCAATTTGCTTTTGTTCTGGATTAGTATTAATATCACCCACAGTCTTAATAAGTTCTCCAACATAAAGTTTGAGCTTATTTTCATCAACCATTTTTGGTTGAGTGGGCTTAATCAGGTATGTAGATTCAATATCAGCGATTTGTTCATTAGATGACATTAAATAAGATATATTTAAATATACAGGATTTAAATTTCAATTTTTTTATCTAATTATTTTATAATTAAGTATTAAATAATTTAGTAATTAATGATTTATAAATCAATATTAATAATTACAATAATTATTTTGTTAATACTACTCAATGAATTAATTCATGGAATTATTAGACAAAAACAAAGACAAAATATTTATAAACAAGCATTAGCTAGATCAAAACAAATTAATAAACCTTTATTAGTTTTTGGGGATCCATATTATGGTTTTGGCTCTAAATTTTATAATTTATTTATGGAAGGTTATAATTGTGGAGATATTACTGTTGATTTAACTGGAGCACCCAAATGTCCTAATGGTATTAAAAGTGATATTTTAGACTATCTAAAAAAACAACCATCTAATTCTACAGTAATATTTATTAGTTGTGTTTTAGAATATATTGATAACATAGAAGAAGTTATTAAAGAAATATATCGAGTTGCAAGCAGCTCAAATAATATATTTATAGTTTCTGTAAATGAATATACTTTATCCGCATATTTGTATAAAGAAGATAAATATCAAGCAAAAAATTTAATTAAAGGTCCTCCATCATATAATGAAATTACTTTTAAAAAAATTACTTCTAATAAGGAACAGATTTATATGAATAATCATTAAATCTATTAAGACTAAAACGAATTTTTCTAATAACTTTATCAAGTACCTCTGCATAAATATTTTCTACTGATTGAGAAGCGTCTATTTCAATAATTTTAGTTTTTTTAGAATGCTTCATACTCCCATATAATTCTTCATATTTATCATGAAGTCTTTTAAGATAATCTATACTAATATTTTGTTCTCCATCTCTATTTCTTTTTTGAATTCTTTTATAACAAATATCAGGGTCGCATTTAAGATAAACTACAATATCTGGCATCCATCCGTAATCATTATTAAATTCATTTGTTAGTTCCCATTCTAATTCTGTCATCATTTTGTCTTCAACTAAAATTTTACCAAATACATTTTGACAAGATAATGGAGACCTTTCAAAAATACCATTTTGAATATCTTTTTTGTCAATATGTGATTTAAGTACTCTCATTTGAAAACCAAAAGAATATTTGCTCATATCAGAATAAAAGAGATTAATCCATTTATCCCAATCATGAATAGGTTCATTAAATACTTCTAAATCAATACAGTCATTTTCTATAATTTTTTTTAGAATTGAACTTTTACCACATCCAATATTACCATCGAATACAAGTTTCATTACTAATAATAAATTAATATAAAATATATTAATTTATCAATTTTTTACTTTTACCAAGATAATTTTAATTTTAATTTTGATGTAACATTTTTAAGTGAAGATGTTTTTTGTTTGAGTTCAATATTTGTATTTTTTAAATATTGCATATCAGAACTATTTGTTAAAGCAATACTTACACCTTGATCACATAAATTTTTCCAATTATCTATTGTATCAACAGCTTTTGAAATAATATGTTTATCTTCATTTGATAATTTTCCTTTTACCAAATTGGAATCAGGTGTAACAAAATTATTAATATAATCCATGGCACAATTAACTTCATCCATAACATCTACTAATATTGTTTTAGCATCACTTGCTGTTTTGGGAACTTTAATTTCAGAAGTAATTAATATAGTTTCTTTAAAGCGTCCAAATACATTTGATAAATTAACTATTTTTTTGAGTGCATTAGAAACAGCTCTTAAAAATGTAATATCATTTATAATATTAATATTTTGTAATCTCTTTGTAAAACTAGTAAATAATTCACTCAATTCATCTGCTGCAGCAGCAAATTCATTAAAGCCATCTACATCTATATCTAATTCCATATGTTTAGATTCAGTAGCTATTTTTGATGCTGCAAGAAATAATTCAGAATAATCATCAATAGAACCTTTACCATGAAAATTTTCACATTTAATTTGGGTTGCATAATTTCTAATTTCATTTACTAAATTATCAGATTCAGTAATTACATTGTCATCATAATTATATTCAATAGTTTCTAATAAATTTTCAAAAATTTGTGGGACGTGATTAACAGGATCAGTTGTGTTAAATGTAGTTTGTGTTGTAAGATTTTGATCTACTACTAAAGTTTGTTGATTAGTTATTTGAATTCCTGGTTCATTAATAGTTTCATTAACAATTACAACTGGTGTGTTGTTTGATTGAATATTGGTTTCATTGGTATCATTGGTATCATTGGTATCATTGGTATTATTAGAACTAGGGGAATTTGGAGGTGATTGATTAGAATCAGCCATTATATAATAAATATTAGAAAATATTTTAAAAATTCTATATATTATTTTTAAAAAAATTGAAATTATCTTTTAGTAATTATATCAAATATATAATTTAATGGAAATTAAATATTCAAATCAAAATAATGGAGAAACTTTTGTAAAATTAAAAGTTGGACCTCAAAATTATACCATACGTGGTTATTCAAGGGCTGGATTAAAAACAAGTATTCTAATTGATGAAATGAATGTTGTTTTTGACATGGGATATTCTAATACACGTGCATTTAGTTATGATAATAAATTAATTAGCCATGGTCATAATGATCATATTGGAGCTCTACACGCAGATCATTGTGCACGTACATTTTTTAATATAACCAAACAACGTCTTTACATTATGCCAAAACAATGTATCAAACCATTTAAAATAATCGCAACTGCAGTTTCAGAAATGAATTGCGGTAAAAGTGGTGAAATTACAAAATTTTTTGATGATTTACTTTTAACAGATCTAGTAGACTCTGAATCGTGTGTAGACCAATATTATCCATTAATTGGTGTTACCAAAATGGTTTCGGAATATGTAGTTAGGTCTGTCCTGATGGATCATAAAATAAAATCATTTGGTTATATTATTTATCGCAAGTCTAAAAAACTTAAACCAGAATATTCTGGATTAAAAGGTAATGAAATTATTCAACTTAAAAAGGAAATTGGTGAAGAAAATTTAACAGTACCATTTTTAAATCCTCTTCTTGCATACACTGGTGATACTACAATTTATGGTATTATCAATAATCAAGCATTGTTAAATGTTCCGTTTTTAATTATGGAATGTACTGGGTTCAGTCCTGATGATAATTGTGAATGTTTAGATGGTAAACACATACATTGGAACGACCTTGTTAATAATTATAAATTATTTAAGAATGAGAAAATTATGTTATTTCACTTTTCACAACAATATAAAACTATTGATGATATCATTCAGTATACATCAAATGCTCCTGCTGAACTAATGAATAAATTAGTTTTCTTTTTTTAGTATGTTAAAAAAACTTTTATTTAAAGATTTAGTATCAATAATATTAATAAATTAATGGACACAACAACTAATAAAACAAATGATATTCAAGATATCAAAGATATGAAAGATATAGCTAATCAATATTTTAATGAAGGTAAGTATGATGAAGCTATTAAAATCTATACACAATTATTAGAATCTGATGAATCTAATAGTAATGATACAAATCATGTTATTTTATCTAATAGATCTGCTACATATGTTAACATGAAAGAATATTCTAAAGCATTAGAAGATGGTGTTGCATGTACAAAACTAAAACCTAGTTGGAGCAAAGCCTGGTGTCGTGTAGGTGCAGCATTATATGGTTTAAATAAACTAGATGAATCATTAGTTGCTTATAACAAAGCATATGAAATAGAACCATTAGATAGTTATAAAAAGATGATTGATGAGATTAAAAAGTCACTAACTCAAATTAAGGATGAGTTATTCAGTAATGAAATGTCAAATAATATTGGTAATAATCCTAATCTTGAAAATATGTTTGGTTCAATGTTTGATTCAGTATTATCTAATCCAACAATTATGGAAAAATTAATTGATCCAGATTTTCAAAGCAAAATACTATCATTACAAAATAATCCAATGGCTGCTCTAAATGATCAAGATATTATGAAAGTGATGAATGAAATGATGAAAAATATTAATTTATCATAATTAAATTAGTTTATTATTTTTACAAAGAATTAATAACTTCTAAATCGTTATCGTTATTATTATCAATAACAATAATTGGTTTCTTTTTATTTTCAGATAATATTTGTCTAATATTAATATTTTGTCTAGGTGCATTAGAAAAAAATCTTTCTTTTGTTTTTGTTGATTTAACATCAATATCAGATTTAGATAAGGGACAATAATTAATTGGTGGGAAGCCACCATTTTTAACACTAAAATTACTCATACTCTAATTATATAATATTATATAAAATTATATAATATTATAATTTTAAAGGTTTTTATAAATCAAATCCAACTATTATATTTTTGGGATTTTCTTTATTAACTGAATTATTTGTTTGTTTTATTTCTGTGATTTTATTTGCTGGTGTTTTATGTTTTTTAATAACAGGTGATGATGATAATTTATCAGTTTCTTCAACCATATCAGTTTTAGATATTTTATAAAAATGATTAATATTACAACATTTTCCTTTATTTACGCATTTAAATTTCAAGTATTCAGAATCAGCTAAATCACCTATATAATTAATAAATAATAATCTATGTAATGCATATTTTCTACCATTAAAATAAAAATTAATGTAAGAATTTTTGTCATCGTTTTTAATAATTGTTACATATCCGGTCCATAAGGAACATTCATTATCAAAAATGGATTTATTTAAATATTTGCTAATTCTTTTTAAATCATTATATAATAACTTTTTATCATTATTTATATTTTTATTTTGATTTTTAATTAATTCAGTTAAAATTAATGTGTTGATAGATTTAATAGAATTATCTGAAATATTTGAAATATTTGATTCATTTTCATCCATAATTATTTCACTATATATAGATATATAAAAATTATACGCATTATAAATTAGAAATTATATATAATAAATTGAATTAATATTTTTTGGTATAGTATTTGAGCTATCAAATTCAAATTTCAAAAAGATTGTTTTATTTAAATTTTTATCAGAAGTGAATGTTTTAATATTTTCTGATGTTACTGGAATTTCTCCTTGTAAAAATATATATTTAATATTTGAATAATTATCATATACTACAATTGGTAAAGGTATCAAATGACTTAAAATAAATAATTCAACTTTACCATCTGTATTAAATGATGTTTTTCTAAATTTATTTAATGTTGATTCAAAAAAGTTTTGTTCATTTTTAAAATAATTTTCCAAATATTTTTTAATTGCAGGATCACCTTTATGTAAATTATTTTGGATAAAATCAATGATATCTGCTTTAAACAAATATGTTAAGCTAGTTTGTAAGTCACTTAAATATCCAAGATTTCTTGATTCAATATCATATAGGGGGTTATTAATCCAATAATATGAATTTACATATGCTCTAATTATAGAATCTTTATTTCCAATAACTAATTGAATAAATTGTTTACCAAGTTCTATCAATTCAGGGTATGTGTCTTCTACAGTATCACCAATTGTTTTTATCATTTGTCTCTTACCAATAATTGGTATTTTATCTTTACCAAATAATTCAGACATTAATTTGTTAATATTAAAGTTAGATGCTTTAATAATCTTTTGATCTGAACGATTTGTATATTGGGTATAATCAACTATATCTGATACATAATAGTTAGATTCTTGAATAATTTCTTTAAATTTAATACCATCTTGAACCATTTCTTCAATAACTTTATTTACAAAATCAACAGCTAAGTTTTCAAGTAGTTGTAATTTGCAACTATCATTTCTCCAAGTACAATGTAAATTACTATTACATTTATCTTTTGTATTATTTATTTCACAATAGTCTCTAACGTTATAAATAATATAATCTTTAAGGTTTGGTATATCTTTAATTAAAAATGCCATAATATCTTTATTTGTTTTTGAACCACCATCTTGTTTATCTCCAGAACTTCCTGATAATTTATATTGGGAAGCTAATTTTGGATCGATAATTTGAAATAATATTTTTCTTAATTCGTGTTTTTTATCTTTGGTAGGAAGTTTACTATTACGAACGATTCCAATTATTTTTTCTTTAATATCTTGATTTTCATCTAAATGTAAACTTAACTCTAATCTATACAAATTATAGCTTTCATTCATATAATTATGTTCTTTTACTCTTTGTACACGTTCATCATAAATAATTTGATTATCATAATTAATAATTTCTTGATTAATTGTTTCTTCTAATGGTTGAAATCTAATTGATAACGCCAACTTTTTAATATCTTTTTCATCTACAGTTTCATTAGTAATTGGAATACTTAAACCATTATTTAATAAAATAGAAATAATTTTAATTTTAGAATCTGTTTTCTTATCATAAAAGACAGCATTAGGTTTATAATCTAAATTTAAAACTTTTTCTACATTTTCTAATAATTTAATAGTGTTTGATAAATTTAACCATCCTGATTTAATATTTCTTATATTTGAAAATGAATATAAATAACTAATACCAGATGGTCTTGTTGGTAAAAATATACCATTATCTAATTCTAAATATCTACATTTATGTCTATCATCAATATATTGTTTTTTAATTTGAATCTTTGTTTTTGATAACTTTTCAATAATATTTTTAGCCACCAAACTATTATTAGAAGTAATTTGATTTATTAATGTATTTTTGCAACTTTTAAAATGATAATTTTTTAATTCTTTAATAATTTTTTCTAATGGCCCTATTTGTGAAAAGTGTTTTTGTAATAAAATCTTTTTATTTATTTTTTCATCTTTTTGAACTCTATAAATTGGAAAATAATATTTACCTTCTTTAATTAATATAACAATATCTTTATTTTCATCTAATTGATTAAAATTTTCAGAATTCAAGCAATCTAAATAATATCTTTCTTTGATTTGTTCTTTTTCTAATGCCTTTTTAACAACAACTGTTTGTTTTGACAAGATATAGTAGTTAATACCAGATTGTGTGATAACACCTGGTATAGAAGTTAATTCACCAATTAAGTTATATTCTAAATAATTAGATGTCTTGATATATTCAATAAAATCTTCACGAGTTTTAAATGATTCGCAAATATCACCATTATTCAAATATGTAAAATATTTATTATCTTTATCATTTTCTAAAAATTTAATCATCATTTCAATAATGTTATCAATAGTTTTATCGTATATACTAGCTAACGCTACAAGGAAAAAGTAATAATCGTGTTTAACAGTATATTTAAAAAAGTATCCAGATTTCGATTCAAGTAAATAATGATTTTTAATTTTTTGATCATGATTCCAAATACCATTAAAGAAAATGTCCAAATATTTTGGTAAATAAATAAATCTACCTTCTTGAATTTTATTAGTATCTTGTAAAATATAGAGTTTATCTCCTAAATTTAAAGATGAAACTTTTTCTGCTTTTTCTTCTTTGGTCTTTTCACCTAAACATTTGAGAAAATAATTTTTCTTTTCTTTATTTGCTCCAGTTAAATGATCCTTTTTAAAACAACAAGGCATACATAAATCATTTGGGTTATTTCCTCTTGCTAAAAAGCCAATATACATATGTTCTTGATTCTCAGATGGATCACATGAATAAAAGTTATATGTATTATTTTCACCTGGTAACTTTACAGCTTTAATTACAGTTTTATATAATTTACCTTTAATTTTCATTTCAACTGCTTTTTCATAATATCCAGTTTGTTTATTAATTTTATAACCATCTTTTACTAATTTTTCAATTTGGTCTCCAGATGTAATTGTTGGTCTGCGTTTTTTATCAGTACCAGAGTTTTGACATGAACGAGTCCATTGATTTTGCCCTTTTTCTGGTTTAAAACCTAATCTAGCTTTATCTAATGAAGTAATTGCTTTAACTGTTTTAATAGATGTTTCAAAATCTACAACTTCAATAACTTTATTACGACGTCTGGCTATTTTGCTTAAATTTTTAAGAGTATCTTTTAATTTTTGAAATTCTTTTTTCTTATATAAATATGTTTCCACATATAAATAAATTAAAACTTTCATAAAATCTATAATTTCATCTAATTGTTCTTTATTACGAGCTCCTGTAATTCTAATTTTATAACGTTCCTTATCACGGCCTTGAATATCAATACCAATACCTGGTGGTTTTGATTTTGGTAGTGTTTTTAATTTCTTTAATAATTTCTTGGATTTTTTAATAACTTTTTGATATTTTTCTCTAACATAATCAAGTTCTTTAGCTGAAACATCATTAGTAATATTAAATTGTTTTGAAATTTCATCTATTAATTCTCTATCAGATAATTCATAATTTCTTAAAAAGTATAAAATTCTTAAATGCATCTTGGTACGGTTATCATATTTACTGATACGTTTATAACGTAAATAAGTACCATATTTAGATGTTTCTTCAACTTCCTCTTGTTTTTTAGATTTACGTTTCTTAGGTTCTATAACTAGAGAAATATATGGGAAGAAAAATCTGGAGAATTCTGATAAATCATTATGATTAATTTTAAAGTTTTCTGGAATTGTAAATTTTTGAATTGTATTAATAAATGCATATTTAAATCTATCATCTGGTGGGAGAATAAATTTTATCTTTTTATTTTCTGAATTAATTTTTCTTAATAAATCTCTTACATAATTATATGTTTCGTTAATATCTTCAACAGTTGCTTCATCATCTTCTTTCCATGTTATTTTATATTCAATTCTACCTGTTTCATGTAGATTAATACTAATATATTTATCATCTGTTTTAATTTTTTCATTATTAAGTTTAATTTTAAAACTGATACCATATGGTGCATTTTCAAACCATTTAGCTAAAACATCTTGATTATCTATCTTTTCAGAATGTGTATAGAATTTATATGTTAATTGAGAATCAGGAGTTTGGTATTGAATAAATGGATACTTTTGATTAACAATAAAGTTATCAAATATTCTATATAAATTAAATTTAGTTTCAGATGTTGTACCTGTAATATTTTTAGGATCTTGTATATTAACATGAATAATAGATTGAATAATATGATTTTGTGAAAATAATTTATTAAATTTGCCCATATCTATTTTAGCTCTTTCAATAGTTTCTTCAATTTCGGTTTCGAGTTTAACATCATTACGAATAGTACCAAATTGTGATTCAATAAATTGAATTTCCTTATCTGATTTACCAGTTAACATTTGTATGATAAATTCTAAACGTTCGTATGAAATCATTGGATAATAAATATTAATATATACATCATATAAATTACGTTTTTCTTCAGGATCAGGATTATAATTTAAACCTAAATCATTATAAACATCTAACATAAATATTTCATTCATAGTAATAAAATTATCATAAAATCTAATAATGTTAGTTTCATCATCTTCACGTTTGATTTTATATCCAAAACTATCCTTAAGATACCCTAAATTATTACGTAATTTTTCATATACTTTAATATTTTCATTTGGTACAATATCAATTTTTAAAAGTTCATTACGTCTAATCCATTTTTGACCCAACATAACATAATCCTGTTTATTTTCAAAATCATATTGAGACCAAAAATATTGTGTTTCTGGTAAAATTCTAATAGATTTTCCAAATTTATCAGAAATTGGAATAGATACTGACACTTTTTGTCTCATAGATTTAATTGTATCATCTTTAAAAATGTATTGATTGGTTATATAATGTTTCTTATAAATATCTTCTAATTTTGCATCAAAAGTCAAGTTTTCTTGTGAATCATCATATGTTTTCTCTAATTGACTTGTTTCTTTTTCCCATTTTTTGTCATTGATAGCATCACTAATAAGTTTTGATGTTTCCATAATTGTTTTATTACTTTCAACATCTGCTGTTGTATATAACTTTGTAATTTCTTCTAAATCAAAATCTTCTTCGACTTGTTCTTCAAAATCTTCTTCACTAATTATTTTTGTTTCATCATCATTTTCTTCATCGTCGTCATTTTTAGGTTCTGGTACTTCATCGTCTGATAAAACTTCAGATGTTTCATCATCTGATTCAACAATTTTACCTGTAAATTCAAGTCCTAAATTAAGTTCATTATTTTGAAAAAATGGTTTAATTTTATCTTCAATATTTGAGTTATTAACACTATCTTTGCGACCTTCAAAATTTAATAATGTAGGTTCATCAGATTCTATTTTACTAATGGATGCGGCTGTAACTTTTTCAATATCACCATAAGTTCTAAAATCCATTTCTACTTTTCTTGTTTGAGTTTTAATCTTATTTCTCATTAAAAGATAATTATAGTATGATGATGAAAATGAATATGATACTTTTTTAACTGGTGGTTCATTAATATGTTTGTTATACCATTCTTTACCATATTTTGTTTCTAAAGATTTCTTTTTTGTACCAGTATTATTGATGGAACTTCTTTGACTATTAATATGATAACTTATAAAAAACTTTTCATACCAAAATTCACCATATAATTTTTCTAATAATTCGTAATCTGTTTTTGGTAGAGTATTTAATGTTGTATAAAAATCTTTTTCTGTAATAGATTCAAGTATTTTCATAATATCTTTTGGGACAAGTGAACCAAGAAATATATAAACTTTATATTGAATTCGTCTATTATTATTTTTAAATTTATGAATTATTTTTATTGGATCTTTCATATTATATTCCAATAGAAATAATTTATATTTTAATTATACTTATTTTTTTATATTAAATTAGTTAAATGATAGAAGAACTTAATATCATCCCACAATATTCTACCGGATTTTGTGAATACTCAACTTTTCTATATATACCTAACTTGATTGCTTCTTCTATAAATTTTCTAAAAATTATTTTAAATAATTCTCCATGACCAATTTCAGGACAAGCAATATGAGCCATCTCATGAATTGCTACATACATTAATAAATTAATATCATGAATGGTACCATCTTTTTTACTTTTAAGACAAAATGATAATTCATCGCCTTTATTGACACTATAAGATGTTAAGTTTGAATTAGGATCAGTTTCATAAATTAATGTTTTAGATTCATTAAAATTTTCATTTAATTGTTCAATATATGTTTTATATTGAGGAAATTCATTAACATTTTTAACCATATGATTTTTTAAAATAAACATATTTTGGGTTATTTCATCTAATAAATCGGCTTTAATATTTTTAAATTTATCTTTATGAACTAAAAATTTAGTTCCAGATTTTGATTGTACATATACTACATTATTGCGATTTATAAATAAAAATATGTATATAAAAATCACTATCATTGAAATTAAAATTGTTTCTCTCATTTTTCAATTAATAAATTAATATAGAAATTAAAAATTATAACTTTTAATATAAAAAATTTTCTACCCCATATATATTATACATGGGTGCATCAAGTAGTAAAAATGATTCTGAAACAATTAATTGGAATAATATTAAAACAGAAAATGTTAGTAGTGCTATGCCTAACTTAAACGGTCTTTCTAAAGAAGCTAAACAATTAATTGCTAGTTTAAACATCCCAGAAATTACCGAAACACAAACTTCTGAATTTACAGTTAATCATATCTTAGATACAATTAATACCAACTTAAATAAAGAAGATAAACAAAAATTTAGTGCTATTCTTGATCAAGTTTCTTCACAAACTAACTCTGAAGAATTATCTAATACTTCTCCATTTATTAGTTCTGAAATGTATGATTATTTAGTTAACTCTAAAACATCTGAAGATAAAAATCAAGCTGGTGGTGCTAAATCTAGAAAATCTGGCAAATCTGGTAAATCATCTAAAGCTACCAAACCAGCTAAATCCGGTAAATCTGGTAAATCTAAAAAAGGAGGTTCACATGATTTAAATGATAGTGATACATCTTCTACATCATCTGACTCTGAATTAGAAGATATTTTAGATTCTACTGAAGCAGAAATTATTAAAGAAAAAAGTAAAGATAAAAAACATAAAGACAAAAAACACATGAAAGAAGATTCTGATAGCGATGAAATGTCTGGTGGTGAATTATCATATTTATCATCAAGTGCTCACACTGATGGTGACTTTTCTGAATCTAATTCTGAATCAAGTGTTTCTAAAACATCTCATACATCAGTTGAATCTTCATCTGATAATGAAACATCTGTAAATAAAAACTCAGTTACTGATGAAAATAAAGAAATGTTATCAACATCTGTCAGTGTAA